>PVMK01189054.1_pt1 | contig 32126 bp, 29 predicted proteins | sample 1853481 | NCBI WGS metagenome assembly PVMK01 (sample SAMN08533507, study PRJNA380276) | Marine sediment metagenome, whole genome shotgun sequencing project.
TCATAAAGAGGCAGCGTCTGTTCAAGGTTGATAATGTGGATATTATTTCGCTGACCAAAAATGAAGGGTGCCATTTTTGGGTTCCAGTACCGAGTCTGGTGCCCAAAGTGCACACCCGCCTCCAGCATCTGGCGCATTGATACGTCGACCATGTTGTAACTCCTAGGGTTTGGCCTCCATGTACCCCATACAGCAACCACTCCAGATATAAGCTCTGAAGCAGCACCCCGCTGCACGTGTCGGTACATGTGTGGATTAGATTGCTTAAAATGCGCGCGCTTTATACCATATGGGCCATTCAGCAACAACGGATCTGGACTCTGGGGCATTTCGGCACAGGCCGGCCTGCCAGATTCGGCTTCCTGCGCGGTGCCCGGGCTGTTTGTCCGGCTTTTCGACCCGCCGAGATTTGGCAACAGCACGGGGAATCCGGGCAGCTGGCGCAGTTTTCGGGGTCGCGCGCCGCATACAAAATTCATGCTAAGGATAATGAAAGAATGGGTATAACCATAAAAACCCCCGAAGAATGGGAGCTGATGCGAGTAGCTGGCCGGTTAACTGCCAACGTACTCGATATGATAGGCCCCTTTGTGCAGCCCGGCGTTACCACCAATGAACTGGACCAGATTTGTCATAACTATATAGTTGAAACCCAGCAGGCCATCCCTGCCCCGCTAAACTACAGGGGCTTCCCTAAATCCATCTGCACCTCTGCTAACCACGTCGTCTGCCACGGCATACCCGGAGAGAAAAAGCTGCGCTCTGGCGACATCATAAATATTGATATCACCGTTATTAAAGATGGCTTTCACGGTGACAGCAGCCGGATGTTTTATGTCAGTGAACCCTCCCTGAAAGGCAAACGCCTTTCTGAGATCGCACGTCAGGCAATGTGGCACGGAATAGAAGCCGTGCGTCCGGGCGCCCGGCTGGGTGATATAGGCCATGCAATTCAAACCTACGCCGAAGCCGAGCGCTGTTCGGTTGTCCGGGAGTACTGTGGGCATGGCATAGGGCGGGTTTTTCACGAAGATCCCCAGGTGTTGCATTACGGGAAACCGGAAACAGGCATTAAACTGGTTGAGGGGATGACATTTACCATCGAGCCCATGCTGAATGCGGGCCTCAGGAACGTGAAGTTGCTGGGTGATGGGTGGACAGTTGTCACCAAGGATCATTCACTATCAGCCCAGTGGGAGCATACCCTGCTGGTCACAGCAGATGGATTCGAGGTGTTGACCCTGGGAGTTAAGGAGCGCTAGTGGCAAAAGAGGCAAAACAAACTCTTGGCGTAAATACGGGACCTGTTGTCCGGGCAGAAAAATGTCTTAAAGACGAGGGTACCGCCATAGATTGGGGCGCGATTGATGCCTGGCTTGCTGATACCGCAGATGATCGGCTGATTTCCTATCGCAATCTGCTTGCCAGCGCTAACGAAGCACTGAATCAGCGTTTTTTGGCCGAAGCCCCCATTGAACTGCTTGTCGCAGACCGGGCTCAGCTTATCGACCGCGTCATTGTCTCTGCCTGGAATTATTTCAATGGTGGTAAAAATACCAATATCGCGCTGGTTGCGGTAGGCGGATACGGACGCGGCGAACTGCATCCGGGTTCGGATGTAGACCTCCTGATGTTAACGGGACGTAATATCCGCAAGTCTCAGGACGCTATCGCAAATTTTCTGGCTTTTCTCTGGGATATCGGGCTTGAAATCGGTCACAGCACGCGGACAGTAGCTGAGTCCAAGTCAGCCTGCAAAAATGATTTAACGATTGCAACAACTCTGATGGAATCGCGCCTGTTATATGGTCCGGAGAAGCTATACACGAAGCTCAAAAAAGCCATTGCCCCACCCAATATCTGGCCGGCCCGAGCTTTTTTTGAGGCCAAACTCAAGGAACAGCACACCCGACACCATAAATATGATGACACGGCATACAACCTCGAGCCGAACATCAAGGGAAGCCCAGGGGGACTGCGTGACATCCAGATAATTCTCTGGGTAACCAATCGTCATTTTCAAACAAGTGGTTTAGCTAGCCTGGTCGAGAAAGGATTTTTGACCGATGCACAATTACGGATACTGATCCAGGGACGCAGATTCCTGTGGCGAATCCGCTTCGCTCTGCATATGCTTACCGGTCGCCGGGAAGACCGGCTGCTATTCGACTACCAGGCTCGTATAGCGGAATTGTTTGGCTACGAGGATGCAACGTATACATTGGCCGTCGAACAACTAATGCAACGCTATTACCGCACTGTAATGGACATTAGCCGACTCAATGAAATGCTGTTACAACTTTTCCAGGAGGCCATTCTCCTTAATCCTGATGCAACACCTGACCCCGTTAGTGACGCCTTTGAGGTGCGCAATGGTTTCTTGCAGGTTGCGCATGACGATGTATTCCCCGACAACCCATCAGCGCTTCTGGAAATGTTTTTGTTATTGCAACAACATCCTGAACTGAAAGGTGTCAGCGCGAAAACAATCGCTTTGTTACGTCGACACCTGCACCTGATCAATGATGAGTTCCGGATAAACCCACGTAATCATCGATTATTTCTAAAAATTCTGGCTGCGCCCGACGGTGTAACACATGAGCTGCGGCGTATGAATGTTTACGGTGTACTTGGCCAATACATCCCCGATTTCGGGCGAATAGTTGGACGGATGCAGTATGACCTGTTCCATGCCTATACCGTCGATGCGCATACCCTGTTTGTCGTCAGTAATCTGCGTCGATTTGCATTAAAGCGCTTTGATCATGAATACCCTCGCTGTAGCGAAATAATGCAAAGCCTGAATAACCAGGTAATTATTTATCTCGCCGGGCTTTTTCATGACATAGCCAAGGGACGCGGTGGCGACCATTCTGAACTGGGTTCTGTCAGCGCCGAAGCCTTTTGTCTGGAACACGGCATGAGTCGCTATGATTCCCGGCTCGTAGCATGGCTGGTAAAAAATCATCTCACGTTATCGTTAACGGCGCAGAAGAAAGATATCAGCGACCCCGAGGTAATACGTGATTTTGCCCGCACAGTGGGTGATATGGCACATCTGGACTATTTGTACTTACTAACAGTCGCTGATGTGCGAGCAACCAACCCCAAAATGTGGAACACATGGAAAGCACAGCTGTTTGAAGAAACATATGAACTCACCAAACGGGCCTTACGCCAGGGACTGGAAACACCCATCGATAAGGATGAATTGCTGCGGGAAAAACAAGCTACAGCCCTGACCATACTGCAGCCTACCGAGCAGGAAAAAGCTCATGCACAACAGCTCTGGGCACGTTTTGGTGATGAGTACCTGCTGCGCTGTAAACCTGAAGAAATTGCCTGGCACACCAGGAAGCTCGCCGAGCACTATGACACACCGGCTTACTCACTCGTCGATGTTCAGGACTCAACTACAGGCGCGGGAACCACGGTATTTATTTATGCCCCCCAGGATCAGTTTACATTTGCGATTGCAACTGCCGTGCTTGATGAATACGGCCTGTCGATTGCAGATGCCAGAATTATTCCGCTGGACAATGATCAGAGTCTTTCCATGTACACCATCCTCGAACAGGACGGCAGGCCCATTGATGAAGAATCACGCCGCGATAAGGTCAGACAAAGGCTGGCTAAAACCGTCCGTGCAGGCGAAAATGCCCCCGCATCTGCGCTACGGAAAGTGCCGCGCCAGGCACGTATGTTCAACACATCAACCCAGGTTCATTTTTCGGAGGACAGCGCGAACAAACGCACTGTTATGGAACTTACGACAGGCGACAAACCCGGATTGCTTGCCGAAACCGGCAACGCATTACTAAAACAGGATGTGTTTATCCGCATGGCGAAAATTGTAACCGTAGGCGAACGGGCTGAAGACGTATTCTATATTACTGATAACCATGGAAATATGTTGTCAGCAGAACAACAGGAATTGTTACGCAAAGAATTAGTCAAGGCGATTGATGAAAGCCAGTAAGCCTATTAACTGAAGCATGCAGATAATCTGCTTCGCTACCAATATTTATGAATGCTACAGGACAAGCTATGGAAAACCTAAGGGATATCATCGAAAAAACTTTTGATCATCGACAGGAACTGGACTTATCGAATCCTGCAAAAGAAATTTCTGATGCCATAAGAACATCAATCGAACTCCTCGATTCGGGTAAAGCACGTGTTGCAGAGAAATCAGATAGTGGCTGGGTAGTAAATGAATGGCTGAAAAAGGCAGTTCTGCTTTATTTTGCCACCGAGTCCAATACTCGTGTGGATGCCGGGTTTACCAATTTTTTTGACAAAGTACCCCTAAAGTTTAATGACTGGACAGACCAGCAATTCGCCGAAGCTGGGGTACGGGTTGTACCGGGCGCGATCGCACGGAAAGGCACTTACATCGCCCGCAATGTTGTGCTGATGCCTTCTTACGTCAATATTGGAGCCTATGTTGACAGCGGCACGCTTGTAGACACGTGGGCCACAGTTGGAAGTTGTGCACAAATCGGTAAGAACGTACATCTTTCGGGTGGTGTCGGCATCGGCGGGGTTCTTGAACCGCTACAGGCTAGCCCGACCATTATCGAAGACAACTGCTTTATTGGAGCTCGTTCAGAGATTGTAGAAGGCGTCATCGTTGAAGAAGGTGCCGTTATTTCCATGGGTGTCTATATCGGACAGAGCACCCGTATTTATGACCGCGAAAAAGATGAGGTGCTCTATGGCCGTGTTCCTGCTGGTGCCGTTGTTGTTCCGGGCAGCCTTCCTTCCAGCACGGGTAATTGCAGCCTTTACGCCGCCATCATAGTAAAACGTGTAGATGCAAAAACTCGCGCTAAAGTAGCCATTAATGAACTCCTTAGAGAAGACTGAGCACACGCTGAATGATTACGCTCTACGGAATTCGAAACTGCGACAAATGTCGCACGGCCATCAAGTGGTTTGAGGCAAAGGGTGTCGATTTCCGGTTTCATGACTTGAGACGTGATGGTCTTTCCATAAAAGATTTGGAATGGTGGCAAAAAGTCGTGGGTGATGACGCCCTGATGAATAAACGCAGCCAGACCTGGCGAAAAATACCGGCACCAGAACGTGAGGGACTTGATAGCCGGGGCAACCGGCGGCTAATGCTCAACAATCCCACGCTGATTAAGCGACCGGTAGTCACCAGCAGTTCTGCAGTCATTGTCGGTTATGATGAGCCCGGCTGGATAAATACTTTTTCGATCAGGGAATAAAACTAATGAATTCGACGTTGGCCTTTGCAATCGACCTGATTGAACGCAAGTCCGTTACCCCTGAGGATGCCGGCTGTCAGAAATTGATTGCGGAACGCTTGCACGCTGCCGGATTTGAAATCGAGCATATGCGCTACGACGAAGTTGATAATCTGTGGGCACGCCGGGGAACAGATGGCCCGCTTTTTTGTTTTGCAGGCCACACCGATGTTGTACCACCAGGTCCCGCAGAAGACTGGAACAGCGATCCATTTAAAGCAACCATAGAGGGTGAAATATTACGCGGCCGAGGTGCGGCCGACATGAAAGCATCGCTGGCAGCCATGGTAGAGGGCACGGTCGACTTTGTGCACGACCACCCCGATCATAAAGGCTCCATCGCATTCCTGATAACCAGTGATGAAGAAGGACGGGCGCAGGAAGGCACCAAAAAGGTGATCAAAACTCTCGCCGAACGTGGCGAACACATAGACTGGTGTGTCATCGGTGAGCCCACGAGCTCCGTAGAACTTGGCGATGTTATAAAAATTGGTCGCCGCGGTTCACTTAGCGGGATGCTTACAGTACATGGCATACAGGGACATGTCGCATACCCGCAACTTGCCGATAACCCGATAGAAAAATTTGCACCTGTGCTAGCAGAACTATATGCCCAAAAGTTGGATGAAGGTAACGAGTTTTTCCCGCCATCAAGCTTCCAGGTTGTTCAATTAAAAAGTGGCACCGGCTTTCCCAATGTCACACCGGGAGAGCTTTATACCCGCTTTAATTTTCGTTATTCAACTGAGTGGGATCACGAACAACTTAAAGAACTCGTTGCGAACATTCTCGATAAACATAAACTTGAATACACCCTCGAGTGGCACCTTTCAGGAGAGCCCTTTTTAACTGAAGGTGGCACGCTTATTCCCGCGGTACAGGCAGCGGTATTAAAAGTAACAGGTCAGGAACCTGAACTGTCTACTACAGGTGGCACATCGGACGGACGCTTTATTTCTCCGGCAGGTGCAGATGTAGTCGAGTTTGGCGCAATAAACACGACGATTCACAAAGCCAATGAAGAAGTCCGTATCGCAGATATTGAAACTATGCGAGACACCTACAAAGAAATCCTGCGGGAATTGCTGCTGTAACAGCAACCGGACCACCCTGGATCACCCTACCCTGGTGGCCAGACCCCCTGTCTGAACACATTCAGCACGTTGGCAGCAATGCCATATATAGCCAACACTAACAATGCAATAAATACCCAGGCCGGCATACTCAACCCAAAGAGCGACCAGCTGATTTCTGCGCATTCACCGGAACCACTGAGCACCAGTTGCACTGTCTCTGCCAAAGGGAAAGCGTCCAGCATGAAATCCAAACCAGGTCCGCATGCCGGGACTTTCTCAGGCGGAAGGCTTTGCAACCAGACCTGCCGCCCGGCGACACCCATCCCCAAAAGGGCTGCAATACCCAATAGGACACTATAAATAAACCCGCCTAACCGGCCTGGGTTATGAATTGCAGCGAGCAGAAAAATTATCCCCATGGCAATCACGGCAATCCGCTGAAAAATACATAACGGGCAAGGCTCAAGCAGCAAACCATGCTGCGCATACAAAGCGAAACCCATCATGCCGGCACAGAATACAAAGCCTGCAAAATTTAAGGCGCGATTACTCTGCATTAATGGTGAATTTACATTTCCCATCGGATAGACCGTATTCCTGAACGCCCAAATTTATTCCATTCTAGCGTGGGTACTAAATCAAAAACCATTGACCTAAGCCTTGCTTACGGGTCAGGCAACCTATTATTGCTCCATCACCTGCTTCAGGACTGGTGCGTTACCTGATTCCGAACATAGTTGGGCAATGCTTCAAAAGGCTGGACAAACTTACCAGCGGCAAACTGCATACGCGCAATAGCAATTACGGCCATTGCATCAGGCCAGACATCAAATTCGTACGCCGCTGCAAAACCCCTGTTGTTCTCGACTAATTCAGGGTAGGCATGCCAACCGTTGCCAGCTAACAACAATTTACCGACCCCGACATCGAAATGAAAATCTGCAGGCTGTACGAGCTGGTCGGCCAGTATCACCTGAGGCTGCCCGCCAGCATCCAGATCATAGATACCGAGATAGGCTTCGTTCATCCTTGCATCGAGGCACGCCGCCACAGGAGTATGCGGATGGTGCTTGTTAACTGCTGCAACCATTGCTGCCAACGAAGAAACCCTGCAAACGGGTATTTCCCGGGCGAACGCAATGGCCTGTGCCGCCCCTGCCGCCACCCGAACCCCGGTAAAACTGCCTGGCCCGCAACCAAAGGCAACGCAGTCAAGGTCCGCTTTATCTAACTCAACCTCCTCAAGAACCCTGGTTACAGATCGATATAACTCACGCGATGTGCTGCGCGAGTCCTTCAAACACAATATTTCCGTACGGTCACCATTACAGGCAGCCACACTACTTTGGTTTGTCGCAGTTTCAATGGCTATACATTTAAAATGGGACATCAGGATGCCGCCTGACGATCAGCTAAAAACCCGATAGCGCGATCAACATCAGACGTTACCGGAAACGGAGGCAGACTTTTTAGAAACTGCCGCCCATAACTCCGCGAGCTAAGGCGCGGATCGCAGATTACTACCACACCATAATCCTCCGTATCGCGGATCAGACGTCCTACTCCCTGCTTTAGCCCTAATACCGCCTGTGGCAGCTGATAATCAAAAAAAGGTTTGCCGCCATTTTTTACAATTGCGTCGAGCCTTGCCTTGAGCATAGGGTCACCCGGCGATGCAAATGGCAATTTATCGATTGCCACTAAAACCAGGCTGTCTCCACGCATATCAACACCTTCCCAAAAACTGGAAGTTCCCAGTAACAACGGTGCCTCCAGCTGTGCGAATTGTTCCAATAGCTTCGAGCGCGGCGCTTCCCCCTGCACCAAAAGTGGATAAGAAATATCGTCATGCTCCCGCAAAATAGCAGCTGCCTCGCGTAAAGCGCGGTGACTGGTGAATAACAGGAAAGCTCTGCCATGACTGGCATCAACCAGCGGTAGCACCGTATCAATGACCGCGCGAGTAAATTCAGCAGAAGATGGCTCGGGCAAATTTTGTGGCAGATACATCAGCCCGGCAGATGGGTAGTCAAATGGACTGGGTATTAATAGTGTGCGTGGCTCATCAAGGCCCATGCGCATTTCAAAATGCGCAAAATTTTCACCTACCGCCAAAGTTGCGGAGGTAAATATCCATGCACAGGACTGCGCAACCAACAGCTTGTGCAAGCCCTCCGCTATCTCAACCGGTGTGTAATTCAGACTAAACCCCCTGCGGCTTAGCCCCAGCCAGCGCAAGCCGGCGGTTTCATCGGCACCACTAACCCTCTCTATAACGTCCACTGCCGCGCAAGCTCGCTCACGACATCGCTTCAGGCTCTGCGGGGATTCATCGATATCGTCCAGCCAGGTAATCATATCGTCCAGACTATCGATAACATTATCCAGCTTCTGAGCTAAGCTGCTGGCCGCAGCATCCCACATCAAGCTGCTCCCTTCCGCCGGCAACACCAGGCGCAGATCGCGTGTAGCCTTGATCAGCCGATCCGCCAATCGACCAGGTAGCGCATCTCCAGGCATGATAACGAGGGTTTCCGCCCGGAGATCACCGGCAAGATCCAGCAGGCGCCGGCTGCTGATATTTAGATTAAAAAAGCCCTGCGCGATATCCGGAAACTGATGCGCCTCATCGATAATAACGGCATCACAACCGGGTAATAATTCACCGAAGCCTTCATCCTTCAGCACCATGTCCGCCAGCAACAGATGGTGATTTACAACCACCATATCCGCGCTAAGGGCCGCCTGGCGTGCCGCAACCACATGACACCTATCGAAAAAATCACATTTACTGCCCAGGCAATTTTCCTGAGTTGAAGTTACTCTGGCCCAGACCGGCGAATCTTCAGGTATTCCGTCAACCTCAGCAATATCTCCAGACCGTGTCGCGAGACTCCAACTGTCAATAGCCTGCAAATAGGCAGAGCTTTCCGCATCCACATCCGCACTACGCCACGAATTAAGGCGCTGCAGACACAGATAATTAGAGCGCCCTTTCAATTGCACAACCGTTGCAGGTCTGCCCAATGCACCGGTGACTACCGGCAGATCACGATGAAATAATTGATCCTGCAAGGTCTTCGTACCGGTAGACAAAATGACACGACTTCCAGACAACAATGCGGGAACAAGGTACGCGAGGGTTTTGCCAGTGCCGGTTCCCGCCTCAACTACCAGATTTTCGCCATTATGTATTGCACTGGCGACTGCTGCGGCCATGCTGGCCTGCCCCGCCCGCGGCGAAAATCCCTCAAGACGATTTGCCAGAGGGCTGTCCGGACCAAACACCTGCTCAATCTCAGCGTATACCTCTTGTGCGGCAAGTGCCATAAAAAACCTTTTATACTATATTTAACATTAACTTATATAAGTTTATTAAAATAATTATTCATATATTTTCGCAGCTGATCCTGACATAGGTGTGTCGAGACTACTAATTTTCAACACTCTTTAGCCGGCTCAAAATACGAGTCATTGCCGTAATCGCGGCATTCATAGTCAAAGCATTTCTATTGCTGCTTGATTGCTAACGGTCTGTATAATACGCACACCCCGGCACAGGGGGCAGATAAAAAAACCGACACAATCTCCTGAGTTTGAATACACAGCCGTTTAACCGGCCGAGGAATGTTATGACCACGCAAAATGCGGCTCTCCAGAAATGGGTTGAGGAAGTTAGCAAATTAACGAAGCCCGATCAGATTTACTGGTGCGATGGCTCGGAAGAAGAATACCAGCAGCTCATCCAGGAAATGAATGCCACCGGCACTCTGCTGGAACTAAACCAGGAAAGCTATCCCAATTGCTATCTGCACCGTTCCGACCCCAGTGACGTCGCACGTGTAGAACACCTGACTTTTATCTGCACCGATGACAAGGAAGATGTCGGGCCTAACAACCACTGGATGGAACCTGGTGAAGCCCACGAAAAAATGCGCGCACTTTATGACGGATGCATGCAGGGCCGCACGATGTACGTTATTCCCTATTGCATGGGTCCGGTTAAGTCACCCTACGCTCGTTGCGGTGTGGAAATCACCGACAGTCCCTACGTAGTGATCAACATGAAGCTGATGACACGCATGGGTAAAGATGCGCTTGAACGCATTGAACGCGAAGGACAGTTCGTCAAGGGATTGCACTCAATAGGCGACCTTAATCCTGATCGCCGCTTCATCATGCACTTCCCGGAAGAGCTCGAGATTATGAGCTTCGGTTCCGGTTATGGCGGTAATGCGTTGCTGGGAAAGAAATGTCATGCATTACGCATCGCCAGCTGGCAAGCCCGCCAGGAAGGCTGGCTCGCCGAGCATATGCTTATCGTGGAAATTGAGAATCCTGAAGGCGAAAAACACTACATCGCCGCAGCCTTCCCGTCCGCATGCGGCAAAACAAACCTGGCGATGCTGATTCCGCCCGATACATACAAGGGCTGGAAGATACGAACCATTGGCGACGACATTGCCTGGTTACACCTGGATGCGACAGGCCGTCTGCGCGCGATAAACCCGGAATCAGGTTATTTTGGTGTAGTCCCAGGTACCAATGAAAAAACCAATAAAAATGCCTACGAGTCAATTCAAGAGAACGCCATTTATACAAATGTCGCCACGACAGCTGATAATGAGCCTTGGTGGGAGGATAAGAAATCAGGCGCCCCCGCGATCGACTGGAAAGGTCAGCCATATGACCCGGCGAACGGTCCCGCAGCGCACCCCAACTCACGCTTTACAATTAGTGCGCAGCAGAACCCCTGTTACTCGCCGCTGGCGGAAGATCCGGCCGGAGTGCCTATTAGCGCAATTGTTTTCGGTGGCCGCCGCCGCGAACTGGCCCCACTGGTATACCAGAGCAAAGGCTGGAAACATGGGGTGCTGGTTGGTGCCGGCTGCGCTTCAGAGACAACTGCCGCAGCCACTGGGGCCGTAGGCGTGACCCGCCGTGATCCGATGGCAATGAAGCCTTTCTGTGGTTACAACTTTGCAGACTACTGGGCTCACTGGCTCAGTTTTGCTGATAAATCTGACAACCTGCCCGAGATATTCCATGTCAACTGGTTCCGGCAGGACAGTGAGGATAATTTCCTCTGGCCCGGATTTGGTGACAATTTGCGCGTGCTGCGCTGGATTATTGATCGCTGCGAGAATCGGGTTGGCGCCAAAGAGACTGCTATTGGCCATCTCCCGCTAGCGGAAGACATCGACACAGCTGGTCTGGATATCGATAGTGCGACCATGGCCAGCCTGCTGAATATTGACACCGACCAGTGGCGCGAAGAACTGCAGTTGATCGGCACGTACTTTGATGAGTACGGTAACCGTCTTCCTGAAGAGCTGCGAGCTCAACAGGAAAAAGCAGTTAGCGATCTAAGCTAACAAAATAGCCGTAAAAAAAGCCCGGTTGGTTCTATGCCAACCGGGCTTTTCTGTATTTATGAAATTCCCCGCGGTTTTATTTTCTATTCTTCCCAGCTGTATTCGATCGCAAGCGGCGTACCCCTGGCAGCGACACGCCCTAAACCAATCAAACCACTACCGGTGAGCTGCGTACTATCTCGTCTAACGTATACTTCTTCACCATCATCCCGCTGCACAAATGTACCGTTGGTACTTTCGTCGACAATCACGAAACGGGTCTTATCCAGTTCGACCCGGGCGTGAACACGCGAGATAAGATTCCCCTTGATGATGACATCATTTTCATCGGCTCGCCCCATCGTGACACTGCGAACACCATCACCGGAAAGTACGAGCGTCTTGCCTTGAAATTTCAATGAGAGCCGGCCCGGACCCGCTTTCTCGGCATCCTTCCAATCAATCTTGGGTAACATACTGGTCGCATCTTCCGGTTGCCATAACAACTCGTATAGAGCGACTTCCTCAGATTGCCCACGCAGTGTCGCCACCCCAATTTGGCGTACAACTGAATTCCAGTCACTACCCAGCATTTCGATGGTTCCGGCAGTTGTAATTATTTGCCCCGCCTTAGCCTGTGAAGTCATGCGGTTGGCTGTATGCACTGCAGCGCCGAAGATATCTCTTTCTTCAACAACCACATGACCATAATGACAGCCAATCCGGATAGCGACCCGTACATCGTCCTGACCGCTAAAATTGCCGCTGGTGATCCGCTGCTGCATCTGACATGACGCATTCATGGCTTCGTCAGCTGTTGGGAAGGTAGACATCACCTCGTCACCCATGGTCTTAATGACCTCGCCGCCAAACTCTCGGGTAGCTTCTTTCATGCAGTCAACACAGCGCTGCACCGTTTCCCGCGCAGCATCGTCGCCGAGCGTGTCATAAAGGTGTGTGCTACCGACTACATCGGCAAAAACAATGGCGAGTTCCTTGTCGGTACCCATAGCGGCAGTACGATTCCCCGGAATTATGTAAACAGAGCGGATTGATTATACGGAATCAAGGTAGTCATTCCAGTAAAACTACTTATATTCTGGTCAAATAGCGACTTATTCTCAACGACCAATAAGCTATTTTTCGGCAACTATATAGGCAATCCAGCCCGCATCAGCTTCACCGTGGGCATCCGGCGTGAATACGCCATTACCCTCGCCATCTTCATCTGTTCCTTCCCAATAGACGGTGGGGTTCTTGAAACCTGCTTCTGCAAGTAATTCGGTTATTTCCGGGAGGGTCCAGAGACGCCATGTATAACTAAATGCCCGCTTTAGCTTGGATTTATCGGGAAATTTAAAATGTATGTGGCATTCTATTTCGCCGGTCACAGGCAGGTAACGAGCCTGCTCCCAGATATAGGTAAAATCGTCATACTTGGTCTTTTCTTTCATTTCTTCGAATGCCTCATACCCGCCAAAAGCATCGAGAAAGAAGACCCCATCAGATTTCAAAGCAGCGTGAATCTTGCCGAAATATTCGAGCATGAGAGGACGGGTTTGAAAAATCCAGTAACTAAAATTGAATGCGCCGACAACATCCACCTGCTCAGGCTGAACATCCATAACACTGGCTTCTGCCAGTCTGATGCGCGCCAATTGATCCGGATTCAGACGACTTAAACGATTCTCACGGCCCCACTGCAGAACCTCGGCATCGATATCAATCCCTAAAGCCGTATGCTCCGGTCCGAGCCGGGTCCACTGACATGCAGCGCTGGCCGTGCCACAGAAATCCTCACGAAAACTAAGCGCCTGTCGACCGCGAATTTTCTTAAAGGTATTACTGACAAATTTGCATTCCTCTTCCACATTTTGAACGGCTGACTCATATAACTCATGCCTGTCGGCCCGCTCCGCCATTGTTGCGCCAGGGTTTACTTTGCTATCCAAAATGTCTTCCTTCCTTACAGCCATCAACGTGTCCTTTTCAGGTGGGTTTTTGTAGTGTCAGTTTATTCAGGGTGCCTAGTGTCTACTATATAGATAGGTGTCGTCTAGCCAGACTGGGGGCAATAATCAAGAGACTGCAGCAACAGATCAGGACCCGCATCGGCCCTGCGCGACTGTTCACTCAGAAACCGACGCCAGTTACGTGCCCCCGGGCTGGCCCGCGAATAATCCAAGCATATGCCGCGTTATATGGGGTAAACGGGTTCCCGACTCCATCTCCTTTTGCGCGTAAATAGCCATCTGCCTGATAATGTCGTGACGGTCCGGCAGATTAATACCGTCCGACTCATCCAGGAGCTGTGCCTGCAACTCGGCCATCCAGTAAGGGTCACTATAGGCCTGTCGACCAATCATAACGCCATCCGTGTATTGCAAATGCTCATGCACCGACGCCGTATCACGGATACCGCCATTCAGGACGATGCGTAAGTCCGGAAATTCCTGCTTTAGCCGGTATACATAGTCGTAATTTAACGGCGGTATAGAGCGATTCTGCTTCGGACTCAGACCGGCAAGGATCGCCTTGCGCGCATGTACTACAAACATCTGGCAGCCCGCAGCCGCCACATCACCCACGAAATCGCGTAGAAAACCATACTCATCATGCTGGTCAACACCGATACGCGTCTTTACAGTGACTAACAAATTAGTGGCACCAAGAATCGCCTTCACACTTGCGGCAACAACGCCCGGATGCTCCATCAGGCAGGCACCAAATTTTCCTGACTGAACACGATCACTGGGGCAGCCAATATTCAGGTTGATCTCGTCATAGCCCCATTGCTCCCCCAGTGCGGCCGCCTGAGCCAGCAACTCCGGGTCACTCCCGCCCAGTTGTAGAGCAACCGGGTGCTCACTGGCATCATATTGCAGCAGTTTCTGTTGATCACCCTGGAGAGCTGCCTGAGCCACAACCATTTCGGTATACAGGCGTATGTCCGGCGCCAGCAAACGCAGCAGATAGCGAAAATGCCGGTCTGTTCTGTCCATCATTGGAGCGACTGAAACGCGTGTATACCGGCAGTCTGGCAGACTGGCAGACTGGCTAATGGCAGCCCGTGCAGACTGGGCCGATTCAGGTTCCACGACGCGTACCGGCAATCAGGAAAGCGACCACATCCCGCAATGCTGCTGCATTGCTCTTACCCTCCGCAATAGCTGCTTCGTATACCTTTACCTGTTGATGCGCACTGGTACCCCGCTCCAAAATGGTACGTGCATGAGCCACTTCTGCTTCACAGCCAAAAAAGCGGGCATCTTCATCAATCTGCTCCAGAATTTCCTGCAGGAGTTCCCTGAACTCAACTATTTCGCCTTTAGCCAGGTCAAGCAGGCCTTCATCCGAGCCGTAGCGCATTGCACGCCAGCGGTTCTCGTTCACCAGCATGCGGTTGTAGCGACGCCAGCGCTGATTATCGAGCCTTAACCTGTACAGCCGCCTCAGTATGCACATCGTCATGGCTGCCAGACAAACAGCATCATCGATATCGGTGCACATATCAAAAATTCGCGTCTCCAGCGTCGGGTAGTGGGCGCTGGGCCGCAAATCCCACCAGATCATGCTGGCATCCTTTTATTAGGCCTGCACTCACCAGAACATCAATATGCCGCTGGTATTCACCAAAACTCGAAAAATGCTCCGGCAATCCCGTTCTCGGTAAAGCATCAAAAACGGTCAGGCGATAGGATTTGAGGCCGGTATTTTGACCTTCCCAGAAAGGTGATGATGTGCTCAGTAACAGCAGATGCGGCAAAAAGTAGGTCATCTGAGAGAGCAGATCGATACGCAACTCATCGTCATCTATGCCGACATGAACATGCATGCCACAGATAACCATGCGTCGTGCCGTTGCAGCCATTTGAGCAGTCAGATCTGTATAACGCTCACGTGCCGTCTGCTTTTGCTCTGCCCAAAGGGCAAATGGATGGGTGGATGCCGCAATCGGTGCCATGCCGTATTGCTCTGCCACATCAATCACCACCCGGCGCAATTGCGTAAGATCCTCGCGGGCCTCGCCTATAGTTGCGCACTTTCGGGTACCCACTTCGATCTGCGAACGCAATAATTCACGCGACACCTGCTCGTCCCGACTGCAATGCTTGCGACACTCTTCCATTAGCGATGCAGGTGGGTCATTAGCCAGGTCCATTGTTTCGAGGTCGACCAGCAGATATTCCTCTTCTATACCGAGTGTGAAACTTGGCTCTGTACCGGTCATAAAGCTTTACTCCCTTTCCAGGCATCAACACCCGCTTGCAACTGAATTACATTCAAACCTTTCCGGCACGATGAGTGTAAAGCGCTTCATCCTTAAGAATATTCCGCAATACTGTGGCCAATATTTTTGCCCAGTGCGCTGCGCCGGACTCTGTTTCAATTAATTCCTGACGAATTTCAATTGCCAGGTGCGGCAGTCCTTCGGCCTCAGCATGATGATCCAGAGTGAAATCAGCTGGATGTCTGCCGGAGTAAGGCTCGTTATCACCAACGACAATATCAGGATAATCCGCCAGTGCGTGCATAAATGGAACTGCGATCCGAGAGTCCATATCCCACAAAGCGCCAATATGCCAGGGCCGCTGAAATCCATCCAATTCAGGTGTAAAACTGTGCACCGCAATCAGAGCTGGTGCCGGTACCAGCTTTTCCAGGCCAGCCAGTTGATCGCGTATCGCATGATGATAGGGCCAGTAAAAAGCATTGGCACGGGCTTCCCTCTCGCTAGCGGTTAGCTGCGCATTACCGGGCACGGGAACCCCGTCACTTGCCATCGGAAATGCGCTCGGATCATCAAGCGTGCGATTGCAGTCAACCACCAGCCTTGAATTAGATGCCAGTACAACCGGGACGCCTAATAATGAGCCCAGCTCACGGGCGACGTTATCCGCACCAATATCCCAGCCTATGTGTGCCGATAATTCGGCATCGGTCATGCCCAGATTTTTCATCTCTGCAGGAATCTTCCTGCTGGCATGATCGCAAACAATGAGTACCGGGAAGCATGGCTTACAAGAAAGCAACACATGAGTATCGTGTTCTACACATTCGTGCGTGACCGATTTCGATTTAAACATCATTAGTACTAACCATAATATTTGCTTCCTTGACAGAAGTTCTACCCGTAGCGGGTCTTGCCTGACCTTAGCAGGGAGAATAGCAACTGTGACAGGAATGGTAGATAATTCACCGATAATTACCAATAACAAGACTCGATAATATGAATACGAGAAAAATAATACATGTCTGCAAATAGTATTCTGGTCACAGGGGGCGCCGGCTATATTGGCAGCCATATTGTTAGGCAATTGGGTGCAGCAGGCGAACAGGTTGTTGTACTCGATAATCTTTCCACAGGATTTGGTTCAGCCGTACTCTATGGGGATCTCGTTGTTGGCGATACGGGTGACCGCGAACTGGTCGACCAGATCTTAAAAGACTACAACGTCGACACAATAATGCATTTCGCAGCACATATTATAGTGCCCTGAATCAGTTGCCGACCCCCTGAAGTACTATGGCAACAATACCTGCTCCAGCCGTAATCTTATGGATTGCGCTTCCAGAGCCGGGGTTAAAAACTTTATCTTTTCATCGACGGCAGCCGTGTATGGGATTCCGGAATCTGGCACAGCTTCCGAGGAGTCACCAACATCCCCCATTAATCCTTATGGCAGCTCTAAATTAATGACTGAATGGATGCTGCGAGATTTAAGCCATGCAACGGAACTGCAGCATGTCGCCCTTCGCTATTTTAATGTCGCGGGCTCTGACCCAGAGGGTCGTATAGGGCAATCAGCGCATAGCTCTACCCTGCTGACGAAAGTGGCATGCGAAGCCGCAGTTGGGAAACGAGACAAGCTCTTTATATTTGGCACCGACTATCCAACACCTGATGGAACCGGTTTACGCGACTACATTCATGTGGAAGACCTTGCCAGCGCACACCTTGATGCACTCAAATATCTGCGCGCAGGCGGTGATTCAGTAACGCTTAATTGTGGCTACGGACATGGTTATAGCGTTAGGGAAGTATTGCGAGCAGTTGAAAAGGCCCATGGCGCACCGTTACCTATAGAAGAAGGACCACGTCGCGCTGGCGATCCTCCAATATTGATCGCCGCTGCCGAAAAAATACAAAAGCTTCTGGGCTGGAAGCCGCAGTATGATGACCTCGATTTTATTGTGACAACACAGCTTAACTGGGAAAAACACCTGCTGGAGAACCCGCCCGAATAGCTGTTATTTATTGCGATCACTCACTTTGCCGGGTTGCATAGCGCTAAAGTCCGGATACCTGTAGCAAACTTCTTTGCCAGCTACTTTTCGGTCTTTATCTCGTATTTCTCCAAAAGATCATAAAGTGTTGGCCGCGTAATCCCCAGTGATTTAGCCGCCTTGGAAATATTTCCGGACGCATGAACTAATGCTCGACGAATTGCCTGCCCCTCGGCTTCACGCCGAACTTCACGTAAATTCAAATTGGGAGGGCGGGCATCCACATCTGACAATCCAAGATCGGCTGCCATAACCTGCTTGCCTTCCGCCATAATAATGGCGCCTTTAATTTTATTTTCCAGCTCACGGACATTGCCGGGCCAGTGATAATTCTGGATAGCATTTTGTGCATCCATACTAAAACCTTTGAAACTCTGCCCCTGTTGTGCAGCAAATTTTTCCAGCAGGGTGCGCGCTAAAATCAGCCGGCCACCTTTGCGACTACGTAATGGCGGAATATCAATGGTGATTTCACTAATACGATAATAGAGATCCTCCCGGAACCGACTCTCTTTTATAGCATCGGCAAGATGTTGATTAGTTGCACAGACTACCCGTACGTCCACATGAATCTCTTCACGACCACCAACCCTTTCAACTACACGTTCTTGCAAAAAGCGTAGCAGTTTCGCTTGCAAAGCAAGCGGCATATCGCCAATTTCATCCAGAAATAAAGTGCCCGGTATCCGCCGTTTCTATACGACCTGGCGTTTGTTTAAAAGCGCCGGTAAAAGCACCTTTCTCGTGTCCGAATAATTCACTTTCAAGCAAACTATCCGGAATAGCGGCACAATTAATTGCAACAAAAGGTTTGTCCACCCTGTCACTCAGCGAATGCAGTGCGCGCGCAAGCAGTTCCTTACCTGTCCCGCTTTCACCCAGCAAAAGTGTAGTCGCGTTGGTTGGAGCTACTTTTTCTACCATGCGGCAGACTTCAAGCATTTTGTCACTGGCTGCAATAATACCGTCCAGCGGCGAAGTACTCTCCTGGCGCAACAGCCGACTATTCTCCTGCTCAAGATGATGCATCTGGTAGGCCCGATCGACGATCAACTGAAGCGTCTCGGTTTCTACCGGCTTTTGATAAAAGTCGTGCGCACCCAACCCAACGGCGCGCAACGCATTTTCCTGATCACCATGACCAGTCACCACAATCACTTTCGTGTCGGGCGCAATTGCCAGCGTCTCTTCAAGGGTAGCCAAACCTTCACCTACCCCTTCCGGGTCCGGAGGGAGACCAAGATCCTGCAACACCACGGGGGGCTCATGACGCCTGAGTTGCGCCAGTGCTGATTCGCGATCCTCGGCCACGATGACCTCGTAGTCTTCAAAACACCAGCGCAACTGGCTCTGAAGCCCAGGATCATCCTCTACTACCAGTAACTTTTTCTTTGCCTCAGTCAAATAGATCTCCCAATATTCCCATACTTTCTGAACTGCATTAAAGCGTGCTGCCTGGTCTGTGACAACGCTAATCTACAGCATCTTGTGTCTCCACAGGTGTAGAAACGGGTAAGTGAATCGTGATAGTCGTACCCAAACCGGGTTGAGAATCCACGTTCATCAACCCGCCGGAAGCGGCAATAAACTCGCGCGCCTGATAAGCACCAACACCCATACCCTGGCTACCTTTTGTTGTGTCAAAAGGACGAAAAAGCCTGTGGCGTACAAACTCTTCTTCCATACCGCAGCCATCATCCCGCACCGCCACAAACGCAGTTTTTGCGGAACTTCCCATGTCGATGCTGACTATACCCTTACCCTCCGTCGCATCCTGAGCATTACGGATAAGGTGCGCCAGAACAGTTGTTAACCGTTCACCATCAACAAAAGCTGAGATACCGGCATCTGTTTCGCCTATTACCGGAACCGGTTCACGCCCGTCACATTTTCGTGCTGCCTCCCGAACACATGCATCCAGACTCACCATTCGCGCTGGCCCACTTGAATCACCGGCCTGCAACTGCTGCAATAATTTATTCATACGCGAAACAGAATTTTCAATAGTAGCCATCACATCTTCGAAAAATGCTGGATTGTCTTTATGCTTGGCAGCGTTTTGCACCATCAGCGACTGCTGTGCAATAAGGTTTTTAAGGTCATGCATCACGAAGGCGGTTAAACGATTGAAAGCCTCAAACTGCCGGGCTTCTGATAATTCACGGGCGGCGTGATATTGCGCCAGATGGGCAGCAACCTGACGGCCAGAAGTACGCAGCAGATCAATCTCTTCAAAGGTCAACCGGAAAGCAGAGCTCGACTGGAACAAAACAACAAAGCCGATAACGGTTTCACCACTGATCAGTGGCACAATCAGCAAACCATCCGGAAAGGCCTCAAGCCAGTCGGGCCGACTCAACCCGGGATACAGATTCGGCTGTCTATCAAGTTCAGCGGTATCAAGAATCCATTGCCGCTCGCGCATGAATACGACGACAGGATCACTGGAACTGACGGTCGCATCAGATTTTAATTTGGTATTCCAGGCTTCAAGACACTGAAACGGCGCATCTTCCGACGTGCGCATCCACAGCACACCTGCAGGACTACTGACGATCTGGGCCAGCGCCTGGATCGCGCGCTCAGGTAACGGCCTGTCCTGCCCGGGCGATGCCAGGGTATCAATCAGGCGCAGCCACTCCTCCCGGTAGTCATACCTGAATGGCAAAAAATGCTTACTGACGTAAACCCGCAGTTGCGCCCGTAACGGCTCTGAATAAAGGAGCAGAAGCAATCCAGCGCCGATTACCGCCACATAGAGGGGTACCACCCAGTTTACGGTGCCATCAGCCAGGGAATGGAATAACGGGATACCCATCAGCACGAGCAGCAAACAGCCAACGGCACCGAGCAATCGCGGCGCATATACCCGCGCTTGTGGCGATACAAATATAGCCAGTGACCACTGTGGATTACTATGCAGATTGTACCCAAGCAAACCTGAAGCAAGCACCAGGCCTGCCGACCGCATTATCAGGACCCAGTCAGGAAGAACTGCCACCAGCAGGGCAACGGCAAACATATAACTTTGCAGTCCAACTACTGCCACCGCAGCCAGGCAGGTGGCCCGTAAAGCGCTGTGAGGTTCGATAGTTCCGTCACCGTACAACTGACCGGAAAATACACACGCCAGTAGCGCCAGGACCAGCGCCCCCGCATAGTAAACTTCTGGCAACGGCAAAACAGTAGCAAAACCGTTGCTCGCCAGAACCGCCCCTACTGCAGCGGCCAACACCAGGAACCAGATCCAGCGTACCCCCCTCCGCACCAGTTCCGGCATTGACTGCAGATACGGACCGCGTAACAGGCGCTCAAGCAGCCCAAACCAGCTAAACAGCAATATCAGTTCGGCAAGAAATGAGCCTGCGCGGCTTAGGGTATCGGGTTCTAAAGGCTGCAACCCATGCCAGACTGACCAGATGACACCTGCAAGCGCAACACTCAGCAGCTGCACACGCACGATTGAACCCGCACCAACAAACAGCACATAAATTAGCAGAGCCAGGCTCGCGCCTGCTGCCACGATATATGGAAATAGCAATGTCACACAGATCTGCCTGCTTTACACGTCATCAACTGGCCAACCCATGGCCGAACCCAAGGTGTCGATTAGTTTTACATATAAGACAGGCAGTTACCATGAATTCATGGCAACTCATCTAGCGATCCGAATCCAGCCAAACTACTGACAGCCGGTTGCGTTTGCCCACGCACTCGCCAAGCCCAATCGCCCCTGCACCTTTCTTGACACCCTATAGGGCCTCGCGTACAGTCTCGCCGCGACGAGCTTGGGGCTATAGCTCAGCTGGGAGAGCGCTTGCATGGCATGCAAGAGGTCGGCGGTTCGATCCCGCCTAGCTCCACCAAGTTTTGCGATAGCTACGCTACCGCCTCGTCCCCATCGTCTAGTGGTTAGGACACCGCCCTTTCACGGCGGTAACAGGGGTTCAAATCCCCTTGGGGACGCCATCTCCACAAAAAAGCCGGCTTTACGCCGGCTTTTTTGTGGATTCGGTGCCCGCAAGTAGGATTTCAGCCCCCAGGTTCCGACGCACAGGGATGTGCTAGCGTCGCGGACGCCCGAATTTGCGTGTATTCGGACACGCCTTTTAGGATCGCGTAGCGAAGCAAATACCTGTGGCCCGGGAGCGACGTCTTTCCGGCTCCAGACCGCGTAACTGAAGATCAGATAAATCCAGGCACACAAAGCCCAGCACTCAACGGGGCCCCTCTTAAACAACTAATTAGCCATCAGGCGTTGACCCCATACCCTTCAAATTAACGACTCCATCAGACAACTGGCATGATTAACTTATTTAAATACAATGGCCTACCATCTATAGGTAAACCACGGCCCAGGTTCTTAGACCCACTAATCCACAACAATACCCATGAACCCAATAGCGTGACATTTTCTAATCCAACATAAACCATAAATCTGATATCCTTCGCGCCGACGGATTTCAGATCTGGCCGAAATGGGATAGATAATATAGCGGCAGATCCAGAGCGTACCGCTGAGGACGCGATATTTAATTGGGGGTTTACAGTTTTTGCTGTAAACCCTTTTTATTTTCCGAGGATTTTCCGTAGAAAACAGTACCGCAGCATCTGTTTGTACATTTACTTAAAAGAAGGAACTTTTAACGTGAAATTTGTTGCCATCTGGATTGGGTCATTCGCTATCTATGCCCTGGCTGTTCGCCTTGGGGCTTCCGAGGGTCTGGCCGGGTTAATCATGGGTGTAGTGCTTGCTGAGTCATGTATTTCATGGTCGCACTCAAGGGAAGTGCTAAAGAGGGAAGCGTGAGGCAATAAAAAATACTGCCAGAGAGAAATTAGTCTCCCACCCAAATTCCCGGCGACCACGATTCTAGTAAACAGGATATAAATTCAGGCTGATGGTCTGCTTAAGCTGCCATATTTTTTTGCCCACCGGTATTTGAAAGATCAGACATTGCCAGCATAGCCCCTAATTCCTTCGCAAAAACTTTTGGCAATTTCAGTTCCGCCGATATATCAGGAAGACCGCTTCGGGATGCTACTACTTCATGTGCGGATTCTGCCGGGGATTGTGCACTAGTTGCTATCGAAAGGATTGCTGCAAAGATCAATAATTGTTTCATGTCGGATTTCTTCTCTGGCTAGCATTGAGACCCAATTATCCGCGTCACTACACATAGGTTTATTGTCAAATCAAGTCTTTACGTGGTTGATTCAACCGGCCTGGAGGCCCTTGGCCGATACCGAATAGCGGCACAAAATAGTGATCCGGGGTTGCTAAAGCAAGGCGCGCCGCGGCAGGATAGTCTGACATCAGAATCAATTCAGGTGGCAACCCATTGCGGCACTCATCTAAGCAATGCAGCAATAATTTGCTATAAATTTATTAGCCTGACCTGGCCAGCCATAGCTCACAAGAAATTCCGCATGCAGTGGGGCTTTATAAAATATTCAACTAGAAAAGCAGGCAGCCCACAGGATCTATTAACCTGAATATTTAAGCCAGGAAACCCACTCAAGAGCTTCTTTAGGTTGGCTTAACCGAAGCCTGTTGCGTCAACCGGCAGCAATCCTCGCATCTATATAGGCCAGCGCTTTTGCCAGTCGCTGCAAAGTCCGCTCTTTGCCGACCAACTCAACCGTGATGTCTATCGGTGGCGATACTGACCCACCGGTAACCGTTACCCGTAACGGCTGTCCCGATCTTGCCAAACTTCAGTCCCTGTGCCTCGGCAACCCGCTCCATTGCAGCGTGTATATCTGCCGCCACCCAGGCAGTCAAAGCCGTGAATTCATCAACTAACGCCGCTAATGCATCACGAATAACAGGCCGAAGATTTTTTTTGGCTGATTTTTCATCCAATGGCACCTCATCTTCATATAAATACCGCACACTAGCCGCAAGTTCGCGCAAGGTCTCCGCCCGCTCACGATATGCCTTAACCACGCGTTGCGGAGCCGGTCCTTTAGACGGATCGATCCCTGCCTTCCCCATCTGTTCAAGCAACTGCGGGACCAGATCAATGGGGTCTGCTGCCATGATGTACTGCTGGTTAAGCCAGGTTAGTTTTTCTGGATTAAATTTAGAAGCAGATGCATTAACATCACTGACATCAAATAATTTGATCATCTCTGCCACGCTGAACAATTCCTGATCGCCGTGCGACCAGCCCAGTCGCACCAGGTAATTCAATACGGCTTCCGGCAAATAACCCTCTTCCCGGTACTCGAGTACATTCACAGCACCATGGCGCTTGGACAAACGTGAACCATCCGCACCCAGGATCATGGGCAGATGTGCATACACCGGTCGCTCAAAACCCAGGCCTTCAATCAGATGAACGTGACGGGCGGTGTTATTGAGATGATCATCACCGCGTATAACATGAGTAATACCCATATCAGCATCATCAATGACTACCCCAAAATGAAATGTCGGCGTACCGTCCCCCCGCATAATGACCAGATCATCCAGCATTTCATTCTCATAGGTCACATGCCCCCGCACTAAATCCTCAATTTCCACCGATCCCTCGTCAGGAATATGAAAGCGAATAACCGGAGCTATACCTTCAGGAATATCAGCACGCCCCCGGCAACGCCCGTCATAGCGGGGATTTTCACCCCTGGCCACCTGATCCTCACGCATCTGATCAAGCTCGGACTTTGAACAATAGCAATGATAGGCTTTACCCTCCTGGAGCAGCTTATTGGCCAGCTCATGGTAGCGTTCATAGCGATCCGTCTGATAAAAGGGGCCTTCATCCCAGTCCAGCCCCAGCCAGGACATACCTTCCAGAATGGCATCTATGGACGCCTGCGTTGATCGCTCACGATCAGTGTCCTCAATGCGCAGTACAAAGTCGCCACCATGATGACGCGCATGCAGCCAGGCAAATAATGCGGTGCGCACACCACCTATATGCAAATATCCGGTTGGACTGGGAGCAAATCGTGTTTTGATGGTCATAAAAGTGACAGTAGCAAGAGTGAGGGGTGGCGATTCTAGCAGAGCCGCCTGATGTATTGGCAGACCGCAGCATTTTAGGGCACACTGGGGCTATGCCTGAACAGATGACTATTGAAGCCCCGCTCGCTGGCCTCTACCCTGCCACGGTCAGGACATTTTTTTCCGCCAGCCTCCCCGATAACACCAAACTACTGGCCGAGGAAATAGGCATTACCACAGGCATGGTCGAAAAGCGGCTAGCCGAATTTACGCACGGAAGGTACTGCGCGAGGTCTGCTATGAAATTGCTGGGAACCCGACCGGCACCTATCGGTAAAGGTCCCGGACAGGGAGCCTGTCTGGCCTGGTGGAATAATCGGCAGTATTAGCCATACCGAAGGCTCAGCCGCTGCTGCGGTCACCAACTCTGCTGAAATAATCGCAGTTGGCCTCGATATGGAGGCCTATGTACCCCTGCAATCAGACCTTATCCCGATGATATGTTTACCGGAAGAGAATCCAGACCAGGATGGCAGGCAGGCAAAACTACTGTTCAGTATTAAGGAATCTATATACAAATGCCTCTTTCCACTCGTTGGGGAGTACATCGATTTCCTGGAAATGGAGGTCATATTAGATACAGAGGCACAGATATTTTCAGCGCAACCACGTGCAGCAAGGCTAGATGCTGATCTAATTGCCAGATTACAGGGTCGCTATACATTTCATTCGCAGCTGGTTGTAAGCGCAGCCTGGATATCGCAGGCTATACCCACGGGTACATGTAAGGTGTAGCGCAGATCTAACAGCCCGACAAAAGCCCTTTTTGGAATTTTGGAAACTGGGAAACCAGGAATCGAAATTTACTTATTGGACGTAAAATCTGCCGCACCAGCCATGCACAACTAATGCCCAGTCCTCCGCGGCGAATCTGTACGTCTGTCGCCATCGCTGCGGCGTTCCGGCCCGGTATAACTGGGATCAACAAAGTTGCGTCGGTCGGGGAGCACACTTCTGTCATCGGCACTGCGCCGGCATATAGACCTGCGCAGAAACCGCATAACAAGCCATGCACGCCTGATTACCCAGTAATAAAGACAGCCACCAAGCAGGAACAGCAGCGCCATATAAACATCTGTGACACCCAAATAGGTACCGCCCAGACCAAGCCCGACGCCACCGATAGCGATACCGGTCATCAAAGTAACGGTTTCCCCGACTGAAAAACCTGCCAACAGAAAAATATGATGCAAATGTTCGCGATCAGCAGCAAACGGGGAGCGTCGTTTGAGTAATCGACGCACCATCATGCTGACAGCATCATATATGGGCAACATGAGAAACCACAAAGCCGTAGCGGGGCTGATAACACGCTCATCCCCTTGTGTCATCGAAATAGCAATCCATGACAGGGATATGCCCAGCAGCATACTCCCTGCATCCCCCAGGAAAACCCATGCCTTAGGACGCCACAGCGTCCGCAAATTAAACATCAAAAAGCTAATAACACATGCCGATAAAACAACAATTAGCTGCTGAGCTTCAGCCCCACCCCACAATGCATTCGCTATACCAAAGCCGAGCAACGCGATAAGAGCCAGGCTGCCACTTAACCCGTCCAGACCATCGCACATGTTCATCGCATTGATAACACCCAGACTTGCAAATATCGTAAACGGCACCGATAACCAACCAAGGTACAAAATAGATCCGCTAAGACTGAGATAACCCAGATCAACCAGGGCCACATCACCGATATAGATCATGATCAGACAAGCAACAATCTGTGCAATTATTCTTGTAACCGCCGGCAGATCTCGTAAATCATCCCAGGTCCCTATCACCAGCAACATAAATGCCGTGATAAAAAAACTAGGTTTGGGGGCAGCGAAGACCAGTACATTGCCATCAAGGTTATGTTGAATTAAAAGCGCCGTTAATGAGCCTATAAATATAGCGATACCACCAATTAGGGGGATATTCCCCGAATGGCTTTTGCGGCTGGTAGGAATGTCAACCAAACCGATCGAGATGGCCAGTGGTCGCAGCAGAACGATTAGAGCTGCAGTAGTAATGAAAGCCAGTAAGGCCTCAGCCAAAATCATAGGAATATTTTTGTTCCAACAAATCTATTAAAAAGCATATTATTATGCGCACGCAGTATGGAACAAAGCCAAGTAGTATTACGTGAAATTGTTCACACTGCAGCAATACAAACAATTATATAGTCTTAGGGGCAATATGTTCAGACACCAGACTTGGGGAAATGGCGCCAACTGTTATTTTTGGCCACAACTGCTCTAACGTGGCCCGCCGAAAGGACCTTATAATCGGCCTGATATCTGCCTGTCCCTGTCTTTAGACCGGGAGAATATCTGACCCGTTAATACTTGCTATAGGCGTTGCATTGACGGTCATTTAAAATAGCTGTACAGGGTATTACAAATTATTTATTTACAGCACCATTGGAAAATATTTCAACTCTAGAGAATTAATGATGCAAAAATCGGCATTAACGATCAAAATCCTTGCAATTTGCGCCCTTATTTCTGGTGCACTGCCTCTTGCATTTGCAGCAGAAAACCAAAATGGCATTAGCAGTGAACCGGCCTTTGTTGATGCCGAGCCTGCCCTCGCTGACAATGATGAACCTGCTACTGCGACCTTTGATTATAAAATTAATCCGGGAGACATTATTTCCATCTCTGTCTGGCGGGAAATTGATTTGCAGCGCGAGGTATTAATTCGTCCGGATGGAAAATTTTCTTTTCCTTTAGCAGGCGACATCAATGCCAAAGGGAAAAGTGTAGAGCAAGTACGCGAACTTCTAACTAAAAAGCTAAGCCGCTTTATACCGGATCTTGTAGTTAGCGTTTCGGTTTTGGCCGTTAATGGCAATAAGGTCTATGTTATAGGTCAGGTAAATCGCCCGGGAGACATCAGCGTCAACCCTAATATAGACATTATGCAAGCGCTGAGTATTGCGGGAGGCGCCAATCCATTTGCCGACCTTAATAATATTTCCATTCTGCGGCGGACAGAGAATGGGCTTGTTTCAATTCCCTTTCGCTACGGTGATATCGAAAAGGGGAAACGACTGGAACAAAATATAGTTCTTAAAGCAGGTGATGTTGTTGTTGTCCCCTGAAAAAATATTTTTATCTACCCATCCTTCTGCCGGTTGCCTGGTTCAGGAAAAGCCTGAACGCAAGTATCCATAACTTTTCAGCCATGAAGCTTACTAGCCTGAAAACTTCTGCTGTCATCCTGTTGCTATTCTGCACCTGCTACCAGAATGTACTGGCCGCCAATTGGGAATGGGGCACAAATTTAGGGCTGACATCAGCCTGGAATGACAACCCCGCATTAAGTGTCAATCCGACATCCACGTTCAGAATGGTAGCCATATATAATGGCGAATTTTCACGCTTAACGCCGAATAGCACTTTCACTTTTCGCCCCAGAGTCACGCGTGATTACTACCCTGACAAGAAATTCGAAGACCTGCAAACTACCGATTTTTTTCTGCCGGGAAACTATGCCCTGAGTCGTCAGAAAACCAACTGGGGCCTTGGCTATAACCTGTCGAGGCAGAGTGTCCTAAGTGATGAATCCACGATAGCGGATGATGGCGGTCTGAGCAATATAAATGCTGATGATATCATTTATCGTGCATCGCTAGCACCGGGAATGACGTGGTCCATATCCCCAAAAGATCAAATAAGTATATCCTTCAGTGCATTCGTAACCGATTACGATCTGGAGCTCACTCGCAGAGCAGATTCTATAGGCGGCGGAATTAATGGGTCATACTCAAGATCCCTGACAACCCGACAGTCAATCGGTATCAGCGCATCCTCATCAAAATTTGAATCAGAAAATAAAACATTTCTTTCTGTACCCGCTGTTCCGCCGACAGATCCGCCCACAAGAATCATATTTCTCGCAAAAATTGACAATGACAGTAACGCAGAAAGTTTAAGCTTTGATTATAAATTTCAGATCAGCGAGACCAGCAAGCTGAATTTAAATCTTGGCCTGCAAAAAACAGAAACTGATAACTCAGTCATAAATCTTGAGACCGGTTTGCCAATTGACTTTGGAATAGGAACCTCAACATTTGAAAGCACCAAATACAATATTGGATATCAAAAAACTACGGAAACCGGAAAGTTTGATGTACGGCTATCCAGAAGGGTTTCACCGGCCGCCAACGGACAACCTCAGGATCGCTACGAAATGCGGTTCACTGGCGACACGAAGTTAGCCCAAAAACTTACAGGGAAATGGGAGATATTAGTATTTGAGCAACAAAATATTCTCCTGGCAGAAACCGAAGGCACACTCAACAGGAAGACTCGTTATTTTAGTACGGATCTGAGCTTAAGCTGGGCATTCAACAGGAAATGGTCTATCAACGCCAGATATCAGTATCGCTACCGCGATCGTGATGCTGGCATAAACAGTGATGAACAGATCACGGCAAAGAGTAATGCAATAAATGTGGGTATAACCTATAAATGGAAACAGATTCAGAAGTAATAAACTACCCCTCAATTACCATTTCCGCAGGCACATATTCAGTCGTCCAGTTAAGCTGGGGACTAATTATGCCGCTGGCCCGCCCTTCCCACCAACTTGAACCTACCATATTGCCACTGTCATCAATGACACTAAATGCAATAATATCTCGCTCCGTAAATGGCCTGCTCTGACTGCGAACTGAGCGCATTACTGCACGAACGTAATGACAACCATCTGTCAGAAGATTAGCCGGAACCCAGGCCGTGTTGATATACCGTCCTGGCTTTCTTGGTATCTTATCAACGCTTTCATCCGAGTCTGCCGTTGAAAAAAGATCAACTCCGGCATCAGTAACCACGGTGAAATAAGGACTCAATACATGACCATCCTCAAGTACATCATAAACCATCTGGATCCCGACCGTCTCAGAATGCTTAACAGTGCTAAGCGGTGCGCCTGAGCTGCCAACGATGCGGACTGCACGCAGCCTGACAACATCATTACCCGGCGCTTCATTAATATCAGACCATTCTCTTGATATCGTATCATCACTGCCGGCGGCGACATGATGATGAACCACATCGGCAGCAGTTCCATCCAAAACCACCTGTCCATCACGCAACAACAGCCCACGGTCACACAAACGGGTAATTGCTGCCATATTGTGAGATACAAAAAGGACCGTCCGCCCTTCGCGCCCCACATCGCTCATGCTATTGAGGCACTTGCGCTGAAATTCAGCATCACCAACTGCCAGAACCTCATCAATAATCATAATCTCTGACTCCAGATTAGCCATAACTGCAAATGCCAACCTGACAGACATACCACTGGAATAACGTTTGATGGGGGTATCAATAAATTTCTCAACACCGGAAAAATCAATTATCTCATCGAGCTTACGATCCACCTCTGCTTTCCGCATACCAAGAATGGTGCTGCTCATATAGATATTTTCACGGCCCGTTAATTCCGGATGAAACCCGGTACCTACTTCAATAAGACAACTGACCCTCCCCCGAATTATGGCCCGTCCTCGGGTCGGTGATGTAATCCGCGACAGAATCTTCAGCAAGGTAGATTTACCTGCACCATTGGCACCCACAAGACCTACTACTTCTCCTGCATCCACATCAAAGGAAACATCTCTCAATGCCCAGAGCAAATCACTTCGTTTTTCGGCACCAGATAATTCTTCATCGGTGAAGGTGTAAAGAGACCGATACTTACGAAAATTTGTCAGCGGCTTTTTCAGTGTTTGCAAAATGATATTGGAATCTTTTGCCACAAGATCATCTGCGCTCCCAAGCCGGTAAAGCTTGCTCAAATTTTCAACCTGAATAACCTTATTCAACTGAATATCCTAAATCACATCCACAACAATTCGTTCCATACGACGAAAGTACACTAAACCAGTAACCAGGAGCACTGTAGTCACCGAAGCACTCCATATAAGTGAATCCCAGGCAATGGGGTTACCCAGCAGACATGAACGATACCCCTCGATAACACCAACAAAAGGATTGACGATATACAAACTTCGCCATTCCGGAGAAATCTGACTGCTTGGATACATTACAGGTACAAAATAAATTACGGCCCGCATCAACTGGCCCATAATTATTTTAAAATCCCGAAAACGTATCGTCAGTGATGACAGCCATAATGCAATAGCAAAAGGCGTTGCCAGCATAAGTAAAAAGACCACGGGGAGGAGAAAAATATTTTGGCTAATAGGTTGCTTGTAGAATAGCAATACCGCAATAACCAGAACCAGCGAAATAAAAAATGATATTAATCCGCCAATACTAGGGTTCATTACAAAAATCAGTCGCGGGATATAGACCTTACCAAGCATTCCGGTATTGTTGATAAGACTGCTACCACCCGTAGTCATAACACCTGCCATATAGGACCAGGGGATTACAGCAACAGTTGAAAAAAGAGGATACGGCACTCCATCTGTATCCAACTGCAGTAAACCACCAAAAACGATGGAAAATATCAGTATCTGTATCGCCGGTTGAATCAACGCCCAGGCAAAACCAAAAACACTCTGCGCATAGGTAACCTTGATACCTCGCCAGACGAGGAAATATATTAAATCACGATAATCCAGCAACTCTGAAAAATCCGGGAACCCCCAGGAACGCACAGGATCAATTACTGTTACAGGCTGGTTTATATTGTCATTATTCATAGATATTTAAGTTACGACTGCGGTATACACGCAGAGATTATTGGTTGTTATGCTTCAAGCCTACCGTCAAAAATAAGCTGGCCTTATCATTACATTTTCTTAACGACGCCCTCTCGAGGCACCTCTCATATTTGCACTATCTATTGCAGCAGTTTGACGCAATCAGAGCAATAGCCGGCGCACAGGCAATCCTGGCAACCAGGCTGTTTTGCCTGACTCCTGCCTTACAGTGTAGGATATCGCCTGCGGCCGGGGCGATTAGCTCAGCGGGAGAGCGCTGCCTTCACACGGCAGAGGTCACTGGTTCAATCCCAGTATCGCCCACCACTCCACCGAACATCCTCGAAAACATAACCTGCCTGCCATTGCTCCACCCAGCCTGTTTCGCACCACAAAATTTAAGCGCCGCGACCGATCGCATAGTAGGCAAACCCAAGATTTTGCATTTGCTCGGGATCA
>PVMK01120437.1_pt1 | contig 32103 bp, 25 predicted proteins | sample 1853481 | NCBI WGS metagenome assembly PVMK01 (sample SAMN08533507, study PRJNA380276) | Marine sediment metagenome, whole genome shotgun sequencing project.
CCTGGCCTCCTCGAACAGGAGGCAGAAGTTGAATCGACGTGTCCGGTAACGGGTGAACCGATCAGACTAACGATTACCCCCAATGGCGTTGTCGCGGCCAGTCCAGAACAGGCTGTCCTATCCATCACAATACCCGGCGTATCCTGCGCTACGGGCGATTCCTGCGCCCCAAATAAAACGGGACCGCAAAGTGACGCCTGTAGCCAGATGAATTTCTTTAGTTCACCTGAAGCGGCCGAAACCTGGCTGAAGGATCATCCGGGCGTTGTTATTTTTAGCCTTGACCAGGCCTACCGTCTAGCCAGGGAGAACTGGATCGATCGCGTGAGGGGGAGCGACGAGCCTTCTTTAGAAGAGTATTCCATTCCCTCACTCACCGATAACAATAAAGACAAAACCAATCGCCATGCTGCCGCTGTCTGTAGATGCTAGTAGCTAAGTCTTGGTATCAAGTAGCTCAGAATCTGTTCCAGAATCGTACTTAGAGTTATTAGACAGCCTGGTTGTAAAAACTTAAGTCAGGTTGCTGCCGAACCGGAGCCTACTGCTTTACGTGTTTGGGCTGTTTCCAATGTCGTCCAGCATACTGTCTCTAAACCCTCGTCGGAGTGTATAATTCACTTATCTTATTAGCCATGAACTGGCTGTTGTCTGCCATGCTATTAACGACGAAACTCAATATTCCGCCTACCCGTCCGAACCTGGTGCCCCGAAAGCGCCTGGCGGTAAGACTCAAAAGGTGGCGCTTGACTGGCTCATCGATCAGCGCACAAAGGTCAAGGATGGTCCGTTTTTCGCCATTGACCGTATTAAGCTTGCGGTGGCCTTTCCCTTATCCAGAGTGCCTCATGGTGTTCGATATAGTACATTCCATTGACGGTCGTTCGAACAAAGTTCTGAACAAGGATTCGAAAAGGTATCCGGTGTAGGTAGAAGACGCCCAATGTTTGCCGCTATCTGGCAAGCCGACCAGGCGAGGGGCTAAATAGCTCGAAGCAGCCTCATATAACAGCCAGAAATCGGCCGAACTACCCCAATACACCCACTACACGAAGGTTGACCAAAAGCCAGCATGCACGAGACGGATCAACGCAAAAGGATAGCTTTCGCCGGGCCTTTCTTGGTAGTGGCTGCGGCCGTGCTCTGGGGGACGACAGGCACGGCCCAGACCTTCGCCCCAGAGGGCGCCATGCCGCTCTCCGTGGGTACCATCAGGCTCGTCATCGGCGGGCTGGCCTTGATTGCCCTGGTCCGGTCCAGGGGGAAACTGGTTGGGCTCAGGGATTTTCCACCCCGGCCGACCCTTCTAGCAGCCACCGGCATCGCTGCCTACCAACTTTGTTTCTTTGCTGCTGTGGCCAGGACCGGGGTAGTTATTGGGACCATCGTGGGCATCGGCAGCGCACCAATAATGGCCGGTTTGCTTGAGTGGCTGGTGTACAGGGAGATACCAGGACGCCGTTGGCTGCTGGCTACCTCACTGGCCCTGGTCGGGTGCACAATTCTTTTAGTCGCCGGCCGTAGCCTGGACATCGAACCTCTGGGCGTGGTTCTGGCCTTGGGGGCGGGTTTCTCATACGCGGTCTACACCATGGCCAGCAAGGCATTGATGCCCGGCCGATCTCCTGACACGGTTATGGCCGTAGTATTTGCTCTTGGAGCTGTTCTTCTTTTGCCCGTGTTATTCACCGCCGACCACAGGTGGGTTCTTCAATCAGGTGGCCTTGTTGTGGCTCTGTGGCTGGGTTTGGTGACTGTTACCCTGGCTTACATCCTGTTTGGGAGAGGCCTGGTCAACGTTACAGTCTCATCGACCGTAACCTTGACCCTAGCCGAACCATTGACGGCCGCCGTCCTGGGCATCATCGTGGTGGGTGAAAAACTGTCCCCAATGATGGCCATCGGCGCCGGTCTTCTGTTAGCGGGCCTGGTGATACTCACCCAAGGTTATCGACAAATGGGGGAAGATGGCGCCTCGAACGATTACCAGGAGCCGTCTTCCTGATCTGCATCTGCGGTTTCATAATACTCTGAAACTGACAGCTGGATGGTGTTGATGATCTGGTTAACGCGTCGAAGGATACGCAGACTGGAGTCGGACTCGATGTAGGTGTTGATCGGAACCTGAAGGCTGCTTTCGAGGAGTATGTCCCGGAAGAAGAGCGTCGCTTCTAAGATGGAGGTTAAAGTTAGGCCAATGCGCTTGCCGTATATACCATAGCTCCGGCCGATGCGTCTCGCTTCCTTGATGAAAGATCCGTTCGGATCCTCAGTGGCTACGTACTGTAATAAGAGCCCCATTAGCTGGCGACCAAGCTGTCGGTACTCGTCGCGGAGATCCTCTTCTTCAATTTTCTTAAGCCAACGGTGTTCGGTGTGATGGCTCACCTGCTGCCGGGTCTCAGCCAGGGCAGTGCTGGCCCAATTCTGGGTGTGGTGGTTGCCAGGTCCCTGCTTCTGCTTTGCCAAATAGGAGTGGATGTCGCTAACGGCGAAACGACGGTGACCACCGGCCGTTCGATGGCTTGGAAATCGGCCGCTGTCACTCCAGCGGCGAAGGGTCATACTGTGTACACCCAGTAGTGCGGATGCCTTACCAAGCGACAACCACTCCGTGGTGTCCTGGGTAATTCCTTCTGTGTTGGCCATGATGGGAATCCTATACAAATCTATGTCATCAACCGGCGAAAATGGTCAAATTATGGCCTAAGTTTACACAAGTCTCATCACTGGTCAATAATCTATCAGTTGGTTTCGGCCACTCTCAGAGTAGAATTTTTATTAGCCGTATGTGCCTTTTTTGGATACACTAATGGTTGTCTTCATTACGGAATAAAGGTGACGATTGCATGTACCCTAGAGTGCAACGGGGGGGACGTTATCCCAAAAACAAAGAGTGGGCGTGGCCTGTTTTGAGATGGTTGTGCGACGGAGCCGATAAGAAATTTTACCGTAGGCCCTGTAAATGCTGGGTAAAACCAGAACAGTGGCCCCTAGCAATGTGCGGGACGGCCTGCAGCCAGAGGATGCCAGTGCGCAAGAATCCTGGCTGCGTCGAAGCCTTTTGCACACCAAGGAGAAAAAGTGGACATTAGCGTGGTTCCTCTAGATGAGTCGGATCTTCGCAAGCCAACAAATGATGATCTTGGTTTTGGCCAGATCATGACGAATCGAATGTTTTCCCAGTGGTATACTCCGGAGAAAGGCTGGCACGCGGCCAAAATAGGTCCTTACGAGCAGATCAGCCTGGACCCGGCTACGGCCGTCTTTCATTACGGGCAGGAGATTTTTGAGGGCACCAAGGCCTATCGGCGGCCCGATGGCAATATCAACCTCTTCCGCACCTGGGAGAATATGAAGCGATTCAACGATTCGGCCCGACGAATGGCCATGCCGGTCGTGGACGAGGAAGACCACCTGGCGACGATCGTTGAGCTCATCTCACTGGAGCATGACTGGGTACCTGAAAAACCCGGATCTGCCTTATATATTCGGCCTACGATGATCGCCACCGACGCATCCCTCGGCGTTCATCGAAGTGAATGCTACATGCATTACGTGATTCTGTCGCCGGTGGACTTTTACTTTCGAGAAGGTTTTAACCCTATCCCGGTCTACATCTCTGACGAGTACCGGCGAGCGGTGAAGGGTGGTACTGGAAATGTCAAGGCAGGTGGGAATTACGCGGCCAGCTTGCTTGTAGCGGATGAAGCTCATACGAAAGGCTACTCGCAAGTCTTGTGGCTGGATGCAATCGAAGGCAGATACATTGAAGAAGTCGGCGCGATGAACATCTGCTTTGTGTACGAAGGAAAGCGGGTAGTGACACCGTCTTTGACGGGCAGCATCCTGCCTGGCGTCACCAGGGATTCGATCATTACCCTGGCTCAAGACCTGGGCTACGAGGTGGCTGAAACGAAGATTGACGTCGATGAGATGTTGAGTGACATAGAGTCAGGCCGGATATCCGAGGTATTCGGCTGCGGTACAGCAGCAGTCATCGCACCTGTCGGCAAATTCGGTTTTCGTGATCGTGAATATACTATTAATAACTACGAGCTTGGCCCCGTTACTGTCCGCCTGTTTGAAGAGCTGACAGCCATTCAATACGGCCGGATCCCCGATCGATTCGATTGGACCTACACCATAGAGGCCAGCAAGAGTTAACTCTGTCGTTTGCGCGTACATCACCTGGCAGGCAGTTTGAGTAGATTCGACTGGTCCAGTCGACTATCTTGCCCAAATGAATTAGCGATTCCTTGCCTGTGCCGAGAGACCATTGGGGATCTCCGGAGCGGTTAATCTTCTTTCCCTTGTGATCTTCACCAGCATCTGACAGCTATCGCCAGGTATCTGATAGTTTCTGGCGGGAAAGCCGGATAGACTTACTGCCGGTTAATAAAAAATTGAGATTGGCTCGTCAAGTTCTAGAGAAAAGCATACCCATTGCAGCCAATCTTAGACCGGAGTAATAAATGCGAGAAGTGGCAATAATTGGGCTCGGCCAAACTCCTGTTCGCGAACACTGGACACTCTCTCTTAGAGACCTGGCCATTGTCGCCGGCCGCGCGGCATTGGAGGATGGTGGAGTCGAAAAAGTCGATGCCATTTACACCGGCAACATGACCAGCGGCAGTATTAACCAGCAGCGACAACTTGGCGCCCTGGTTGCTGATTTCATGGGCCAGCGGGGTGTGGAAGCAGTAAAAATGGAGGCCGCCTGTGGTTCGGCCGGATCCGCCATGCGCCAGGGGATTATCGCCGTGGCCAGCGGTGAGTTGGAGCGGGTCTTGGTCATCGGAGTAGAAAAGATGACCGAAACCTCAGGTAAGGAGATCACAGCAGCTCTAACTGGCGCGGCCGATGCCGAATTCGAAGCTATTCACGGTTTGTCCTTCGTCGGCCTGAATGCTCTGGTCATGCGTCGCTACATGCACGAATACGGCTTTCAACACGGAGATTTCGCGCCTTTTGCCTTGAACGCCCACGCAAACGGGGCTAAAAATCCAAACGCCCTCTTTCGGCGGACCATTACCAAACGACAGTATGATGAAGGAAGGACGGTCGCCGATCCAATCAGCCTATATGACGCATCGCCAATCGGCGACGGGGCTGCCGCCCTGCTCCTGGTTCCGGCCGAGCATGCGCCGCGGGCCATCCGTGTCGCCGGTTCTGCCTCGGCCACTGACACACTCAGCATTCACGACCGGTCAGACCCAATCTGGCTGGAAGGAGCTGAGAGATCAGCCGAGCGAGCTTTCGCCCAGGCGGGTATGAGGCCTGAGGATATTGATCTCTTTGAGGTTCATGACGCCTTCAGCATCATGGCCGCCCTTTCACTCGAAGCATGCGGCTTCGCGGACCCGGGAAAAGGTGTCTATCTTGCCCAAGAGGGCGCGATTACTCCCAGCGGCCGTATCCCTATCAGCACCATGGGTGGGCTCAAAGCCCGGGGGCATCCGGTGGGCGCAACGGGGCTATACCAGATCGTCGAAGCAGCGTTGCAGCTGCGCGAGCAGGCTGGCCAAGCCCAGATTGACGGGGCTCGGATCGCCATGGCCCAAAATATCGGTGGAAGTGGGGCCACAGTAGTTACGCACATCCTGCGAAGAGCCTGAAACGTAAGATCTTACTCGAAGCAGTCGCCTTCCCTGTTCGCCCAACCCTCCTGCTGCATGAGCGACTAATATCCCGATAAGTCTCTAGATCGTCGACATTTCAGTCTAAAAAGAGCTGTTCGAGCATCGCGGAAGAACCTAGCCATGTTTGAGACTCCCCTGCAGCCCTATCGCGCCGCCGCGTTTAGGGCTATGGAGACGATAGCCGGTCCGCCAATTGCTAAATCCCCGTAACCTCGGAGCAAGGCACGGGTATCGCTTTCCAATTCACGGTTCGATCTGAGTGATTCGTCGCCTCGATCCTAGATTTTTGGCATACTAAGTTAGGAAATTTCTTACTGTCCTTCAAGACATGTCGGGTCAAGACACAGCGAGTCAAGACACAGCGAGTCAAGACACATCGAGTCAAGACACATCGAGTCAAGACACATCGAGTCAAGACACATCGAGTCAAGACACATCGAGTCAAGACACATCGGGTCAAAACAAGAATTGGAACACAAACGAAATAAACTAGCCGAGAAGTTCGGCCGGCAACAAGATTTCGCGGCCGAATATTCGCCATTGTATTCTCGGCTATTTGGCGCTGTTGCGACTTGGCTTAGATCTCAGGCGGAGGAAGAAGATCCTTTGGTAGCATGGCTGCTCGAATCCGCCCGCGGTCGCGGTTCGCTTGACGTGACGCTGCTCCTGGCAGCCGGTTTGCACCGCGATATTTTGGCAGGCAACTCGGCCGCCGCTGAGCTAGCCCGCTATTACCCGACGGCCGGTGGTGATCTGCCAATTGATGCCCCGGACTTCGAAGAGGTGTTGCGAAAGGTCATTCTCGCTCGCGAAGAATCACTGGCAAAGTTTATCCAGGAAGCAAACGTCCAGACTAACGAGACCGGCCGGGGTTTGTGTTGGCTGCTTCCGGCTTGCTACGTTGGTTGGCCAAGCGTACATCTGGTTGATCTGGGAGCAAGCGCTGGACTAAACCTGGTCGCCGACTCTCGTGCCTACCGCTTGACGAATCTGGATGACAATGAGTCACAGTTGGACATCGGTCATGGCAAACCGGTCCAATTCACCACTCGCTACCGTGGCGGCAAGGGCATGTTTGGTCGCCTACGTAATAGGCGACCGCCGACCATCGAGAGCCGCAGCGGATGCGACGCAAATCCGTTCTCCTTGGAAGATCCTGCCGACGAACTCGCGCTCAAATCGTTTATCTGGGGTGACCAGGTTGGGCGTATGAAGCGTCTGCAAGAAGGTATCGAGGCCTATCGCAAGGTTCAACAGTCAACAGCGCCGGTTAATGTTTTCAAGTGTGACTTACCAGATGGGCTCGGCCGATTCCTCAGCATGACAGCGCCGCTCGATTCCCCATCACCGGTAGTGATCTATAACACATATATGACCCCCTACCTGCGGGACAAAGGCAGTTCGTTGTTTCAGGAGATCGACTATTGGGCAGCCCGGCAAACCCGGCCAGTTTTGTGGCTCCAGTGGGAGCCGGCTAGAGACGGCCGGGAAGCCCCGGTAAAGGACTGGATTGTCTGGACTGCCGACCGCTGGCAGTCCGGTTCGCACCGGCATAGGGATATCGGGTGGGTACATCCGCACGGAGGTGAAGCTGTTTTTGACCAGCGGTTGGGGCTTGAGGACCTGGGAACGTTGGTTGGGGACTAGGGGTCAGAATGACGCATCATTGAGGCGCATAACATTTTGGATCCAGCCAAATGCAACGCACCACTGAGGTGCATAACATTATGGATCCAACCAAATGCAACGCACCACTGAGGTGCATCGCATGGTCAATGCAGCCAAATGCAACGCACCACTGAGGTGCATCGCATGGTCAATGCAGCCAAATGCAACGCACCACTGAGGTGCATCGCATAGTCAATCCCGCCAAATGCAACGCACCACTGAGGTGCATCGCATAATCAATGCGGCCAAATGCAACGCACCACTGAGGTGCATCGCATAGTCAATCCCGCCAAACTGCGAACGTCAAACGTTCGCAGTTCGTCCTGGTGCTCTCGTCAGAACGGCCGCACTCTGGTATACTTTTCACCCCTGGAAAATGTATACAAAACTAACATGTCACTTGAGGTAATCGCTTCATGTTCCAACCTTCGCCTGATCGGCGGTTTAGCGCCGGTAGGTGTTAACCAACCAATGAATCCAGGTGATAAACCAGCAAGCATATACCAACGCCATATATGGCGACGACATGTATGGCGACGACATGTATGGCGACGACATGTATGGCGACGACAGCCATGACGCCCAGCGACACACAAATACAAGTGACATCTCTGCCCGAGAAGGTCGAAAATAACGAATCGGCATTGCCATACAGCGTCTTGAGGATTCTCCGGCTGAGCACATTCCAGATCGGATCGGCCATGGGTGATATCTTGATGGGTGGGATCTGGAACCGGATCATGATCTCCGATTTTGGTATTCCCGCCTGGCCCGTTACCTTCCTGGTTGCTTTCCGCTACCTTCTGGCCCCGGTCACACTCTGGATTGGTCACCGGTCGGACACGCAGAAACTCTTTGGTTACTACAGGACGTCCTACATTTGGCTGGGAAGAGCGGTGATGGTGCTGTCCTTCCCTATTCTGGGTGCGTCAACCGTCAGGTTGGAGTCAAACACGACTGATCCCGTCGGCTGGATAATGGCCGGGCTCTGCTTTCTTTTGTACGGTGTGGGCACCCTGTTCTCCGGCAGTCCGTATTTGGCCCTCGTGCGTGACTCGGCTCCTCGTGAAAAACAAGGCCTGGCTATCGGTATTGTCCAGACTGTGCTCATCATCCTCTTTCCGGTGGTGGCAATTGGTTTCGGCCGGATGCTCGAGACATATGACTCAACCATGTTCTGGCGATTGATTCTATTTGTGGCTCTGGTAGGTGCTTTTTTCTGGTGGTTTGGTGTTGTTGGAATAGAAAAGACTAACCTGCGGCATGGTGTGGCTCCAAAACCCTCTAAGCGCATCGACCTTCGTGGTACATTGGACATGATCTGGGGCGATTCTCGGACTCGCTTGTTTTTCGCTGTCTTATTTGTGGCCACATATTCGGCCTGGATGCAGGAAGGTATCCTCGAACCATACGGCGCAGATGTTTTCGACATGAACATCAAGGGTACGACACAGCTGACGGCCTGGTGGGGAACCGCGACCGTTATCGTCTTGGTTCTTGCTTTTTTCGTACGGCGTAAGCGACCGCCCGAGGAACAGGCTGGTGCGGCTCGAACCGGTCTGTTAATCATGGCCCTTGGCATGGCTTTCCTGGTAGGCAGCGCAGTAGTAATTCGAATGGACATTTTTCGCATCGGCCTGATTGTTTTCGGAGCCGGTTTTGGTCTCTATAGCTTTGGTGGTTTCAGCCTTATGGCCGTAATGTCACCGGCGCCAAATTCTGGCGCCTATCTCGGTCTCTGGACAATCGCGGTTCTGGTTTCAAGGGGGGTGGGAACATTCACCGGAGGTGTATTTCGAGATCTGTTCCTGGCGATGAACCTGACCGCCGGATTGGCCTATGGGTTAGTTTTTGCCTTCTCGGCCATTGGTTTATTGGTTGCAGCACGCCTCATCTCAGGTCTGGACGCCACTGGATTTGTCCGGGAACACGAAGGGCTTGAAAGGCAAGACGAGGGTCGGCTGACAACTAGCTCATGACTATCGATTTTAGCTCCCCTAGAATCCGAAATCAAACTGTCTTACTGTCGGCTCTTCCAGACCGGCAACGCCTACGCCTAATAGACGAAGCTTATCTCCAACCGACCAGTTCTCGGCCCAGATAGCCAGAGCCAGTTGAGATATCTTGCCCTCTTCGTCAACACCGACATTAAGCGATCTCTGGCGAGTGAAAGTTGTGAAATCTGCCCAACGAAATTTGACCCGGACCGTGTGAGCCATAAGTTGTCTTTTTTGAAGAGATTTGGAAACAGAGAGTGACATGACCAGGATTTGATTGGCTAACTCCTGCGGATCGTCGACGTCCTGGCTGAAGGTTCGCTCCTGACTAATGCTTTTTGGCTGGCCTCTTTTAGTTCTTACCTCCCGCCGATCTTTTCCCATTGCCCGGCGCTGGAGATACTCGGCCTGGTTTCCCACAGCCTTTCGAAGAACGTCCACACTAGCCGCCGCCAGTTCACCGCAGGTGGTAATTTCCTGTTCCGCAAGACGCTCAGCAGTACGGGGTCCGATACCCATGATTACCCTCACTGATTGAGGCGCGAGAAAGAGAGCTTCAGTGCCGGGCTTAACAATGGTGTACCCCTCCGGTTTGTCGAAATCGGATGCAACTTTGGCAACAAGCTTGCTTGTGGCTAAGCCAACAGATGCCGGCAGACCAGATTGCGCCTTAACTCTCTGGCGGATGGTATTAGCCAATTGCTCTGGATCGGATTCGGCGGTCAGATCGACATAGGCTTCATCAACACTCATCTTCTCAATGGGCCCATATTCAGCAAGGATTGACATTACCTGGCGCGAACACTCTTGAATGCGGGACCATGAGTGGCCCACGATTTTTAGCTGGGGGCATATGCGGACGGCTCGACTGGAGGGCATGGCCGAGCGAACGCCGAATCTCCTCGCTTCATAGCTGGCAGAAGTGATCACACCCCGGCTTCCCGGCCGCCCACCTACGGCTAGAGGGATGCCTGCGTCCTCTGGATGTTCGAGGATATGAACGCTTACAAAAAACGCATCCATATCCAGATGCAGCACGGCACGCGGCCAGGAGGATTTGGATTCCAAAACAGTTAATCTTCGATCAGTCTTGGTCTTACGATCGTTGTGAGCCATAGTGGAGTGAGGCGTATCGTCTAAGTTGGGTTCAGGTGGATTCAGGGCTCGCATATGATCGACAAAGCATGAAGCTAGACCCTATCTACGAATTCTCGTAGGGCTCGGATATTGCGTAAGGGCGTATTAGTCATGGCAACACATCCGACCCCCAGAAACAACCGGCTTGAACCTGTCTGCTGAATGGCGTCTCTTGCCTCGACGATGGTCTGGGCTGGCGAGTCCTTGTACAGTGTCCAACGAGAAACGCCGCCGCTAACCGCCCCTTTCACCCGTCTCAGACCCTCGGAAAGGGAGTAGCCGCTGTCCCTGTCGTGCCAGTTGACTAATTGCACCGGATAATCGGCGACCTGATTGAACATGATACTGCTCTCCCCATGGATGTGGAGCATGTTTAGCCAGAGATCGGATGCCATGGATAGGATTGTTTCATCAAATGGCCGGCCAAATAGCTCATATTCCTCGGGACTCAATAACTCATATCGCGCATGTTGTATGGCATAGAATATACCGCTGATGCCAGTTAACATGGCAGCCTCGATATAGGCAATGATGCTTTTTGTGATGGTCTCGAGACCTGTTAGCAGGTAGTCAGGACGGCTACGCATATGAACCAACAGTTGCTCACCACCGGCCAGGTTTTTAGCCTGGGCAAGCGGTGAGAAAATTGTGGCTATGAACGGTGTGAACGGGTCCGGGGTGCTCGCTAATCCTTCTCCGATTAAACGCAAGGCTTCTATCTGGGTAGCCAACATGCCTCGACGGGGATCGAGTACGTGAAGCATCTGCCAATCTTCTGGTCGCCTTATAACTCGCTCACCGTAAGACCGCGTACCCTCGAAAGAACCTTCCCAACTATCCTGTGCGCCCCAATCTGCAAGACAGAAGCTGCTCGCAGGCGAAACTTTTAGCAAATCCCAATCCCAATCCTGCTGCCATTTTAGGTGTGCCGCAGCCAGCGCAGCGCCATCCTGGTCATCTCCAGGCCAGTGACGCCAGAGGGACACCGGAGGACGGTCGCCCGTCTGCCCGATAATCGTCTTTTCAATTCTCTTTCGTTTCGTCCAACTGGACATTAGAGCCTTCCTCTCTCTTCTTAACTAATCGCGTATCTTGGAGTGAACACCCCGTGAAAACATCTCTTCTATGGTCTATTTATTCGAATTAGAACGCGATCTAATCGCGAGTAAGTGTCACGGCCGAAATTGCTCCGGTTCAATTGGTGCTATATCGGGAGGTAATGGAACAACAAAGTAATTACCGAGAGAAAAATTAGTAAGCGGTACAATTAATCTCTGAGCATCTTCGGCGATTTCTTCGTAACCGCCTCCAAGATACCAGAGAGCCGCCCCCTTTACCTCAGGATATGGAGCGTACATCGAAGCAGCCCATTCGATGTCTCTGAGGGCATTGTCGATGGAGGGGACTTCGCTATATTCCCAGCCCCACTCCGTGATAAGTACCGTAGGTCTTGGGATTCCACGCTGGTCGACGACCTCATATAGCTGCTGGAAACGGCCGACCTTAAAGGGATATTCGTGGGCGATATCGTCGGTCAAAAAGCTATATTCATGCAAGGCGATGGCTAGACGTTCAGGATTGGCGGCAGCCAGCTGAAGGAATTCCAACATCGCGGGCGAGCTCCAGTCACTTGTCTCAGGTTCGCCAGCGGACCAGCCAAAGGCAGCCCACCGGAACCCATCGGCGAGAGCCAGGCGAGCCGTCTCTAACGCAAAACTCGCCAACCATTCGGATCTTTCCTTGTCGATCTCGTTAATGGTCTCTATCCAAACCAGGTCTGGATCGAGCTCGACGGGAAACGCTTCCAGGTGAAGCTGCCAGTGCTGTCTCGCCGCTTCCGCGGGTGGCAGATCGTAGTTGGGCGTGTCATACTCGTTTCCGCTGCGTCGATAGACCAGGGTATGAGGCACGTCACTTTCCTGGACGATCTGTTGGGCATCGAATAATGGTCCGGCATCGTCAGCGCTCTTGAGGAAGAATGGCACACCGGCGGAATCCAGTCGTTCCATCCACTCACCAAGCCCAGTTCGATTTCCACCTATTGCTGTATGGAGGCCGACCTTAGCAAAACCCAAGTCACGCCCCTGAGCCTGCAGCTGGGCTCTTACAAAACTGAAGTCTATTGTCGGTGTAGGTGTCGGCTGTGGTGTAGGGCTGGGGCTCGGCATCGGAGTTTGCGTCGGCGCATCACCTCCAGATAGAGCGGGAATAAAGGCCTGGACGCCACGAGTTAAGTCGGTTTCACTCGATTCCGAAGCAGTGGGGACCGGCGTAATAGGCGATTTGACTGGGACCGGGGTTGAAATGATCGGATAGGGAAGTGCACGAGCTGGTGTGCGAGCCGGCGGTTCAGGATAGGCTTGCTCAGCCTGTGGAGACGCGCTTTCCGGTACAGCAGCGACCAAAATCGTCGCCGTGGCTTCCGATTTCGACGATCTGCGGCAGCCGGCGCCAAAAGACAAAAGTACCAGACCCAAAAACAATAGAAACGCCAAACTCAGACGATGTCTTGAAGTAGCCACGTGTAAGGGGAAGGGGTCTTCTGACAGAGGAGAGCGTAGAAGGATATCCCCCCGCCCGCTTGACCTCCCTTTATTCCTTGCCAACTCGCAACAGATCCCTGGAAAACGAGGTGAGAGATTCGCTTCCGTCGTCCGTAATCACCATATCATCCTCGATACGCACTCCCCCACGTTCCGGCAGATAAATGCCAGGTTCTATTGTGAAGACATTGCCCGGTTCGAGGGGCTCATTGTTGCTTTCCACAATATAGGGCGGTTCATGTATCTCTAGACCCAGCCCGTGTCCGGTTCGGTGAATAAAGTATTGACCATAGCCGCTTTCCTCGATTACTTCCCGGGCAGCTCTGTCAAGTTCTCTCCCAGTAACGCCAGGTCTAGCTAGTTCCCTGGCGGCGGTGTTAGCGGCAAGGACCACATCATAGATGTTCAGGAATTCAGGCTCCACTTCACCAACGGCAAAGGTACGAGTGATATCAGAGGGATAGTCATCGACCACCGCCCCCCAGTCAATCGTCAGTAAATCGCCTTCCTCTATCGGTCTCTCTGATGGCATCGCATGGGGTGAACCTCCGTTTGGACCAGAAGCGACGATAGGTCCGAAAGGATTACCCTCGCTACCAGATTTAACCAATGCTTCGACCAACATGGCGGCGATAGTTTTTTCTGTCTGACCAACCTGGATGCGTGGCAAAAGCCGCTCAATCGCTCTCTCCGCGATATCGGCAGCTCGCCGCATGGCCGAGAGTTCGCCATCATCCTTAACAATTCGCAAGGCCGACAATACAGGCTCGACATGGGCTGTTGACAATCCCGGAGCATATCGATGGAGCAGCTCCAATTCCAGGACGCGCATATAGAGCGCTTCAACACCAAGGAGATAATCGGACAGCTCCAGATGAGCGCACGCTTGTTGAAAGGCGCCCATATGGCCTTCTTCGTCGCGCCAGGCAAAAATACGTGGTTCGCTGATGCCTGCAGAACGAGCCTTCACAGCCTCGAGAGTGGGGATAATTATGGCAGGATCGTCGTCAACTGGGATAAAGAGCAATATCGGCCTTTCACTAAGGTGTGCATGAATGCCGCTAAGATAAACCATATTAGGCCCCGGCATAAGGGCAATTCCATCCAAACCGTGGGCAAGTATTTGTTTTCTAAGTTCTTTCAGGCGTACCTGGTTCATCGAATTCCCTCTTCATAGACCATCGATTTATCGATTCTTGGTGTATATTCTCTATCCTTTGTGACATTCTAGGTTTCAGCCTCTAACTCGATAAGTTGGACGCCAGGCTGAACGGGGTCTCCAACAGCACAATATAGCATCTTTACGATGCCGGCATATGGAGCGAGGATTGGCATTATCATTTTCATTGATTCAAGAAGAATGAGCTTACTGCCAACATGGACATGATCGCCTACGTCGACCAAGATCTCCGAGACGACAGCAGGTATCGAGGCTGAAAGTGAAGCCAACTGTTCGTCCTCTCGGGTGATGACCCCTTCCCTTATGCGCCTATAATTGATCAGTCGCCCATTGGCCCATAATTGCCGCTCGTCGCCATTCTCATAGCCAGCGGCTCGGATACGCTTTCGATGAACGAAGGAGTCGGGTCCCATTTCCTCAACTTCCAGGACAAAGTGAGCACCATCGGTGTGGATAAGCAGAACGTCGAAAGTTTGCCCGTCTCGGGTGATCAGGAGCCGATCGCCCCTTCGAATCACCTCGATCTCCTCCTCCTCGTCGTTTAGAATTACTCTAATACGCATGCGAATTCCGCATTCACAGTAGGCTATGGCGCTGTCTTCTTTACCCGTAAGGTGAATCTATCGACGCTTTTTACCACGACCTGCTCGTCCCTGGCAATATGTTCGTCGGATATGGCCTTCCAGAGCTCGCCTTTTACAAGAATGGTGCCCTGGTAATCCTTATAATCTTCTGAAGTTTCCCGTAGTTCGCTCTTTACGAGGCCAAGCTGGCCTACCAACCCTTCAAGACCAGTAACGGGCGGATTTTGTTGAGCCTTCAAGGCTTTTGTAACCAGAAACAAGAAAAATCCGGCCGTAGCTAGGCTAATGATAATGGCACTGGTAATTGAAAGGCGAGCGAACTCTGGCGAGCCAGGCGAATTGAATAAGACGAAGAATCCAGCGACCATTGTGATCGCACCCACCAGGGCCAGCGCGCCTGTGCCTGGAGTCTTTACCTCCAGCAAGAACAGAACAAAGGCAATAGCGATGAGAATCAGCCCGAACCAGTTTGCCGGAATCGTGCCCAAGCCATACAGGGCTAAACCGAGACAAAGTACACCGACAAAGCCCGCTACCCAGCCACCAGGACTGGAGATTTCAATAAGAATGGCCTGGGCGCCAATAGCAAGCAAGATGCCGATAAGTAAGGGATTAGCCAGAGTATGAAGCAGTTGCTCTACGGGGCTCATCGAGAATGCCACATGATCAACGCCAGAGGTGTTAAGGGTGACTACTTCCCCACCAATTACAAGATTCGCTCCGTCCAGCTGGCGTAACAAATCGGCCACATCGGTGGCCACAACATCCGCAAATCCAGCGTCTAGTGCTTCCGAGGAGGTTACAGCTTTGGCATCTTCTATCATTGCCTCGGCCAAAGTGAGTGCCTCATTACCCCTGCGCTCGGTGAGGCTGCGCATTGTGGCTTTCAGGTCCTCGGTAATTTTCCTGTAGAGCGTATCTTCGATATCGGCCCCAGAACTATCCACGGGTGAGGCGGCGCCTATCACAGTCTCAGGCGCCATTCCAAGAGCGTGGGCGCTGGCGGCAATGATACTACCGGCTGATGCTGCTTGAGCGCCGTCCGGTGCCACGAAGACTATCACCGGCACTTCTGCATTACGGAAGGATTGGACGATCTCTAGTGTAATATCTACGCTGCCGCCAGGAGTATCTAAGATGATGACCACAGCAGAAGCACCCTGTTCCTCAGCCAGTTTTATCCCTCGATCAAAGTAACTGGCCATAGCCGGCGTTACAGGTCCTTCAACTTCCAGGACAAGAACCTGATTTGCCTGGGCGGAGACTGCCGAAGCCAGGGCTAAGATTAACACTGATGCCAATAGCAACAGTAGGTGTGAAATCCTGATAGAGTGTCTCATCGAATTACGTCAGATCTCTGCCCCCCTTGGACAGCGCTTTCCAGTTCCTCTGAAACTAGAGCTATTCACTGGGCAATGATACGGTAAGCCAAGGTGGTGGACAAGCGAATTCGGCAAGCATTAATCATCAAGAGACGGATACCGGTTGTGGAGGATTGGGTAGGTCGGAGAAATTACAAATGAGAGTAGCAGTTCGCTAGGCGAGATCGAAATACGGCCGGCAAAAGGTATCGACGATATCGGCATGCTCTATCAAATAGTGATAGCCACCAAATCGCCCGGTGGTTTCGATAAATAGCGGTTCTACTGCGTTAGGGGTCGCCGCTGCCATATCGGTGACATTTTGTATGCTCCCCCATTGATCGCCTGTACCTTGAAGGTATAGAATCGGCGTTTCGCCCGCTCCACTGACTGTAAAGATGGGTTCGATTGCCTTGAGACTTAAGCCGCCGGCGAGCTTATAAAGAATTTCTGACAGGAAAAGGACCGGTCCGGCAAGAGGACCAACCAGCTGGTAGGTCGTCCGGCTGGCGAAAATAGCCGGGCTGGTTGGCTGAACAGCAATTGCGGCTTTTATCAGGTCAGTCTGTGGGAGTGTATAGAGAAGCGTGTTGGCACCCACCGAAAAGCCGATAACGCCTATCTTCTCATTGCTTACGTCCTTGCGCCCTGCCAGGTAATCAAGGGCACCCAGCAAGTCATTCGCCTCATTCATGCCAAATGTTACTGGTATTGCCGAAGCGCTTCGTCCGTGGTTGCGCAGATCAAACATCAACACATCGTACTCAAGGTTATGGAGCCCGCTGGCCAGCGCGAGCAGATTCACAGGGGAACTACCCGGAAGATCGGTAAAGACGTTTTCGGCCTGGGTTCCCAGACGATTCCAAGGCCATCCATGAACGAGAACCAGCGTCCCGGCCGGATCTTTCGTCGCCCGATTCGCAGCCGGAATGAACCAACCGGACAGACGGAGACCATCACGAGCTGGAAACTGAATTTCCTCGTAAGGTAGGTCAGCAGCGCGAGGCGTCGTCCATAAACGTTGTCTGGGTGGATTGATCAGGAATCGGGCAATGTAGAAGGCCAAGGCCGAGATCATGCCTGCCAGAACGCCGCTGATAAGGAAAACCAACTGGATCATTCGACGAAACTGAGACATGACTCAAACCTCTCGACAATTAGGTGACGCGGGACCTATCTTAAACCCACAGATGAACAAGACGGCGACTGGAGCAATTATACTCGTTAAACATCATCGGACACGGAGAGGCTAATTCAACTGACTTTCTCTAAATCTTCTCATGATTTCTCTTCATCCATGTCCTGGTTCGCGCTTTCTTCGATGGTCGTGTCGCCCTCGTCATCTGGTTTCGAAGCTCGCTTCCGAACGCTTGTCGCTTCCTCCCAACTTTGTGAATAGAACCAGGTGATAAGACTTGCATCTCCCCAACGTTTGAGCTCGGACATAAGTTGTTGGCCGGCTTCACTTTCAAGTGCCTGGTAAAACACTGCCTGCGATATGAAGTAGAGCTCATACATCAGGTGAAAGCGGGACTCTCCCCCTGGCTTTCCAACGACTCTACTTACCTCGCTCTTCAATAAACCCGGCAGCTGTTCGGCCAAGGGAAGATGGGTTGAGGAGAAGAAATCCTCCAAAGCGTCATCGTCATCGACACGTCGGTAGATAGTTACAAATTTAAACACAGCTAACTCCAGAAATCTGACGAATTTGGTAACTCAGCCGTCACCATTCACGATCGAAAACATGAGACTCAAACGAAAGACAATAATGTTTCATTGTCCAAGAAACTTCAGGAGGGCGGGACAAAACAGGGGCATTTTAGTGGCAGTTCGATGCCGGCCGTTTGCAGATAGGTATGGCTTTGTTATAATATTCACATATTCAAAATCCTGGGAAGAGGATCCTCGGTATTGCTAAATTTCTTACCTAATTCAATCATACCATGGCTACTGGGCGGGTTACTAATCCTCGCCCTTTTTACGCTATCGGTCACCTTCAAATCTTGGCGCGAAGCCAAACGCTCGCCATATTTTTTCCTCCGTATGCAGGCCGGGAAAAAGATGCAGAGGTATATGGTGGCGAGTTTCGCTCTGATCTTGTTGACAGCGGCCACTTCTGCTTACGCCTGGCAAACCCCGGATGAGACTGTTCCGCTCGTTGGCGTGCTAAAACATGCCAAACCCATTCTGGAAGTCGAGGATAGTGCTCAAGAACAAGAGATAGAATCTGAGCAATCCCCTGAGACGATAACAATTAATTTGACTCCGGGATCTGTTCCAGAGATGGATAATATCGCGGCCGGTGCGGTTGTGAATCCTCTCCAGCAGTCAGAGTCTCCTCCCGAAACATACGATCAAGTCGTTCCGGAAAGTGACCTAACCGGAGATACCAACCTTGGCGATATTTTGTTTTCTCTTGACATCGGCGGCGATTATAGGGCGGTGGATCCGGCAGGAAGGTTTGTCGAAGGATTCTACACCCTATACGCCACTTTTTCCTACCAGGGTATGGCCGATGGGATGAGCTGGACCTGGGTCTGGCAGCGTAATGGCGATGTAATTGACGGCGGCAATCAGGTCTGGAACTACGGAGAGGAAGGTCCGGGATATATCTATTTCAGACCAGAAGAGGGTTTCAAAGCCGGCGAATATTCAGTGGCGATATGGGTCAATGGGGCGCAACAGAATCAGGCCGGCTTCACCGTTGCCGAAGGGATCGCAGCTACTAACTAAACGCATTATCATCCTCGAGAGCGTATTATTGCGCGGCGGTCCGGCTAAGCCGGGCCTTTTTTTATTCTAAGCTCTGGCAGTGGGTCACGATGTCCGGCGATTTCTAATTCTCTCTAGTCCATAAGTAGCAAGTTGCCGGATCTCTTTCACGCCAAATGCCAAAGAAGCGACGATGTAACTGACTGCTCCTACGGTGCCGCCGACCACCAGCTGACCGAAAACTCCCAAGCCATCAACCAGGGACAATATAAGCCAGGTGATCACGGTCATTAATACCGTGGCCATGATCATCCGCCACAGTCCATCGAATAAACGACGCGCGTCGATACCTCCCATCTTCCTGCGGAGCAACCAGAGGAGTAAGCCAAGTTCCAAGAAGGTCGATATGCTATAGCCCAGGGCCAAGGCACCAAGCTTTAACCAATCGAAGGCGGGGAATATGTACCTGCTAAGCCAGATACCAATTAGCCACATAGTTACTAGTTGTAAAGCTCCCACGAGAACGGGTGTCCACGTATCTTCCAGAGCGTAGAAAGCACGGGCGATGATCTCGATAGCGGATAATGCCACTAGACTAAGTGCATAGAAGAGAAGGGCCCAGGCCACAATCTCCGTAGACTCGGCTCCAAATTGACCTCGCTGGAAGAGTGCAGCTACGATTGGGCGGCGCAGCAGCATAATAAGGAGTGCAGCGGGAAGGCTGAAGAAGAAGATCAGGCGCAAAGTGTCGGCCAAAATCTGGCGCATTTTCTCCATCGCCGACTCGGCGGCCAGTGTGGCAAATGTCGGAAAAGCTGCAATTCCCAACGCCTGACCGACAATGGCCAGAGGCATGATGGTGATGCGCCAGGCAAATCCAAGTGCTGGGATGCTGCCCAGGATCATGGATTGGGCAAGGAAGCGCATGGTGAGATGGTTTAATTGACCGAACGACAGACCAAGCACTCGCGGGAGCATCAGGCGCAAGACCTGGATCACACCTGGATCCCGAAGCGTTAAGAGCGGGCTGTAAATCGCTTTTTGTCTTCGAAGACCAGGAAGCTGGATGGCCAGGTGACCAAGGGCGCCAACGACCGCACCTACAGCCAGACCGAGCACATTTGGCGCGAGGAGAATAATGCCGGCGATGATCCCTAAGTTATATATGATCGGTGCAATAGCTGGGAGCAGGAAATGTTGGCGAGCGTTAAGGGCAGACATGATCACGCCACTGACGCCGAAAATAACGGTTGTCATCAATAAGATGCGCATCAGGGCAACCGAAGTATCTAACAGCTCCGGATCGCCGGACACGAGGTCGGGGTAAAACAGGGAAATAATCCTCGGTGCGAAAATCGCTGCGACGATGGCGATCAGGGTAGCTGCAATGGCAACCAGATTGATTATGGCCGAGAACAGACGCCAGGCACCGCGAACGTCGTCACGGACAAAGTAAGCTGAGAAAGTGGGGATGAAGGCCGAACCCAGGGCGCCACCCGCGACAACATAGAAAATGAATTCGGGAAAACCGTTGGCGATAAAATAGGCGTTGGCTTCGAGGCTGTCAATGTTGTAATAGAAGTTGATTGCTGCATCACGCACGACGCCTAGCAAGCGGCTGAAGACGAAGGCGGTGCCAACAATGCCTGCGGCCTGGATGATTCGTAACCGCTCGTCGCGTACAGGATCTACTTCAGGTTGGGGCATGGCCATATAGGGAGATTATACGAGGGATTTCCAGAACAAAAAAAAGCGGGCTGGTTCTTAACCAGCCCGCGTATCTTTCTGTGAGAGTCAGGGACGCCGAACCCTGACTCTCGTTAAAAGGAGGAGAAGAAGAGATTTAACCGTTTTGTATCTCTAGTTCCGTATCTTACTTGATAAGTCAACATAATACTGTACGCGCAACCTGCGCCAAACCTACGCCGAACCTACGTATGTGAAATAAATCACATACTGAATGATTAGCTTCTTCAATTACACTTCGACCAATTGGACAGCCATAGATAAAATCACAGGCATGAGTCGCCGAACTGCTCTTTGGCTGATGGTGCTATGTTTGCTAGTAGCAGCCGCGCTACGATTGCCGGCACTGGTCGATAACCCACCAGGTCTCCACTACGACGAAGCCGCGAATGGAATCCTGGCAGGAGATATAGGGCTACGCGGTGCGCGACCGATCTTCATTCCAAGCTATACAGGAAAGGAACCCTTGTTCTTTTATCTGGCTGGAAGCTTGATGCGCCTCATTGGTGAGTCAGTTTACGCACTTAGACTCACAGCGGCGACCCTCGGCCTGATTACAGTAGCCGCGACCTATTGGCTTGGGAAAGAGCTCCTGGGCAGAAGACGAATCGCCCTGTTGGTGGCTGCCCTATTAGCCGTAAGTTTTTGGCATGTCCTGCTCAGCAGGCTTGGATTCCGGGCTATTAGCCAGCCGTTGCTGCAAGCCTTGACAATCGCTGCCCTCTTCCAAGGACTCCGGAAAGATTCACGATTCTGGCTTATTACGGGGGGCATCGCTTTGGGACTAAGCGCATACACGTATCTTGCTGTGCGTCTATTCCCCATTCCTCTCGCCTTATCGATGTTGCCCTTACTGTTAAAGGGTCACAGTCGCCGGCGAAGATTCAGGCAGCTACTCCTGTTTTTTATCGTCGGTCTGGTCGTCGTTGCACCTCTTATAGCCTATTTTGTAACTAACCCTGAGGCGTTTTGGGTGCGTGTTGATCAAGTGTTTCCGCAAGAGGGACCAGGCGTTACTCTCCTGTCGAGCTTCGTGAAGTCGCTTGGGATGTTCTTCGTCGCCGGCGATCCTTACTGGCGGTTTAATATCCCCGACAGGCCGCTCTTCGACTGGTTTATTGGGGCCCTATTTGTTGTAGGCTGGCTGGTATCCATCGTCCGCCTCGTCAGGAGCGAGCGCAGCGTAGATCGGTCAGCATACCTGCTCCTTGCGATTACCCCTTTCTTTATGCTGCTGCCGACGGCGATAGCGGCCGGCGAGATCGTCCCCAGCAATCTTCGAGCTATCGGATTACTTCCTTTCGTGCTATTTCTCCCGGCGCTGACGCTCGACGCGATATTGGACTTGTTTCAGAGGCAATTTCGCGGGTTGATCGAGGTTATTAGTGGCCTGAGAGCAGAAATAAGAGGAGATTCATTTGGCGCTGTGCTTGGACCGGCTGTCATAATCTTGCTCCTCATAGTTGGCGGAGTGAACACCTATCGCACCTATTTTCAGGAATGGTCACAGCGAACTGATCTTTACTACGATTCAGATGCTGACCTGGTTGCCGTGACGGAGTATCTTACAGGCATAGACACAACTACTCAGAACATTTTTCTGGCCTCCCAGCACTACCGTCATCCCACAGTCGCTTTTTTGAGCGATCAATACGATCAGATAAAGTGGCTGCCGGGTGGTGATGCTATAGTGCTTCCTAATGAGGGTTCCACCCTTTATATCTTTCCCGCGAACAGTCCGGCACCTGAGTGGACATTTCCTTTTCTATCATCGGCGACGGTCACCGAGGGTCCATCTGGACCGGATGGAGAGCCGGTTTACGTCGCCTATCGAGTATCGAGGCCAGCGGATCTGTTCATCTCCAACCCAGTCGAAGCAAACTTTGATAACCTGGTTACACTGTTAGGATACGAGATTGGGAGCAGTGAAGATGGGAAGACCCTTCCTGTCACCTTATCCTGGCAAGTCGAAAGGGGGGGTGTGGCAGGAGTACAGCCATTTGTGCACCTGGAGGATGCCTGGGGTTATCGTTGGAGCCAAGCGGAATCCTTTGCCTATCCATCGGAGCAGTGGACACCAGGCGAGGTCGTCATCCAGCGGGTGGAATTGCCGGTACGCCCTGGTATGCCCCCAGGTCCCTATAATATGCGAATTGGATTCTTTGATGCCACTACAGGTAAACAGCTGCCTCAGCTTGACGAACAGGGGAGGTATGCCGGAAACGCCATGACGGTAGATCCGGTAGTGGTAACCGCACCGCCGGTACCTGGTAAGCTGCCAGATCCACCATTCGCGATAGGCCAACAAGCCGCCCCAAATCTCACCCTCCTTGGCTATGAAAGGTCCGCCGAAAGTGTGGCCTCTGGCTCAAGTTTATGGCTATCCCTGTGGTGGCAGGCTACAGGATCATTAGATCCGATGTCAGTCCGATTAGAGCTAGTTGGACCGGATAATAGCGGTCCCATCTTGCTGAACAGCACTCAACCTGTCCATGGGTCCTATCCGTTTGATAGCTGGCAGGCACCCCAGTTCATTATCGACCATTTGACGCCTACTGTAGCGGAGAGTTTTCCAACCGGAGAATACACGATCCGGATGCGACTGATGGATCCGGATGGCACGACGATCTCAACGGCCGATCTGGGTAGGTTAATTGTGGAGGAGGCAGATCGCTTGTATACGCCTCCCAAGCCAATGTTTCCAATGGAGGCAGTCTTTGGCGACGAGATAGAACTCCTAGGGCATGATCTTGAGGATGCTGATTCTGGGCAGTTCACCCTCCGCCTGGTCTGGCGCGCTCTGAGGGAGCCAGCGGATAGCTATACTGTTTTTGTGCATCTGTTGCGCCCCGATGGCAGCTGTTGTGTTTGGCAGTCTGACTTAATGCCTCGCCAAGGAACCTATCCGACTGATGGCTGGCTAACAGGCGAAGTAGTGGTTGACGAATACCAGATCGAGTTACCCGAAGACACGCCAGCTGGCCAATACATGCTTGAGCTCGGTTTCTTCATACCGGAGACGGGAATAAGGTTGCTGGTCGATGTTCCAGGAATGAAACAACAGGATGCCCTCCTCCTTACCAGGCCATTTGTAGTGGAGTGATCAATCGAACATCCTGAGAACCTCGATTAAACACACGGGGATCATGAATCTGGGGGCTGACCTTGATTTTTGTCTAAATGGCTCTTCAAAAGAACTCCCACGAGCAGCGCCGGCAGAAAAGTGAAAGAAACACCAACCAGGTGGCTAGCAATGGTTGAACCACCGAGGAGCCATACCCGGATGTGCCCATAGATAATGACGGAAATCTGGGAGGTCAACAGAAACGTGAGCCCGGTCCCAAGCCGCGCGGTCGACGTCGTGTCCCGGTGTTCAGAGTCCGCATAGTCCAGTAACAACCAGGGGAATGACCACGCTGCATACCAGATACGGAAGTTTAGCGCCTGGACGATATAACCCCAGAAAATGTCGGCTGCGGTCCGGAGTGGGGTGCGGCCTTTCCACGTCCTCCAGGCAAGCCACAAGGCAAAGAGTCCAAATAGAATGGCGAAAAATCTCGATACGAGCGCTAGCTGCGGATTAATACCGGCAAATTCTTTTGAGAATATATACAGAAGGGTAACAGGCGAGAATCCTAAGCCACCTTCAGCCTCTTCGATCAGCCGCCGACCTAAATCCAGGGGAGAACCAAATGGAAGAAAAAACAATAGCAACAAGGCGATTCCAGCGACAACCGTAATGATCAAGAACCGCACCCGGACAGCAGTATTAGGCAATCGATGCCAGATAGCTATGAAAAAGAAGGGCAACGGTAAAAGGCCTATTGCCTTCGTTAACGGAGCCAACAACATGACGATCATACCTAACTGGTAACGGTCGCGACTGATCAGCCACCAACCAGCGAGCAACCAGAGCAACATCAGAGAGTCATTATGACCATCCATGGCGAATATAAGGAGCAGCGTCGGGTTCCAGGCCCAGAGCAATGTAGCTCCCGCACGGTCGGCGGGATTTGAGCGGGTAAGTGACAGCCAGATCAATACTGCCCCGGCAAGGAAAGCCAGAGAAGCCAGAACCTTGAAACTTACCAATGCCGAAAAGAGATCGCTATTAGTGATTTGGGTTACGGCTCCCGCGCTGAGCTCCCAAAGTGGTCCGTAAGGGGAAGTGACCTCGGCCCACTCACCCGATAACTGTGCATAAGGATCAGCTTCGAGAGACGCCGGTGGCACGGTGAAGGGGTTTTCTTCGTAGACTGTGGTAATTCTGCCTCTAACGAAATAACGATATATATCCGTGGCATTGATCGGGTAGGTAAACAACAATGGCAAGCAGAAAAGGGCGGCGACCAGTACGATGTTTGAGAGCGGGAGACCATTCTTCCTCAACTTTAGCTGTCGATACGCCAGCCAATAGAGGGCATATAGAATGCACAGGAGGAGGACATAGATGAGCCCTGAGGCTAATGAAGGAGCTAAGGATCGGATATCCAGCAGAGGGCTAATGTTGAAATTCGGACCAAGGGGAAACCAGGCACTGATTAAAAGGTACACGAGGAAGGTAAGAGATACCGGCAACCAGAAAGGAAGTGGGCTCTCGAATAGACGCTTATAAAGTCGTCCCATGGCTAAACGGGCAGAGTACTGAATGAGGCCCTACATATCGTCTGGAAATATTTAGTCCAGGCGCTAACCTCCAGGCATGAATGTTGAGTGCAGGTAATCCTTCGGGATTTCTACTATTGAGAAGGATTATACTTGTCCGTTCAGCGGTATGCGAGAGCAGGAGCGGGCGCAAATAGACCCAAAAGCCGGACGAGGCAGCGATTCTGTAACGAAGTGGGTATCGATAGGCTGAATCCAGATTTTCGCGGACGGCTCACAGCTGGTTGGCTAGAGCAGTGGCTATGTACCATGCCACCCTAGCATTGTTGCGTAGGAGCGCAATATTCGCCACCAGACTGGCACCCTTGGTCAGTTCCTTTACACGGTTCAGCAGCCACGGCGTCGAAGCCGGACCTGTTATACCCGCTGCATCCAGTTCCATGGTTGCCTGTGATATCGCTTCCTCTGCCACTGACGGATCAAGCGCCGCGGCCTCGGGAACCGGAACCGTAATCAGTGTCCCACTACGCAATCCAAGCGATCTACGGGCTGAGATCAGCTCCGCAACTTCGACAGGGCTGTCCACACGGGCATCCACGCCAAGCCCACTACTTCGAGTATAAAAGGCCGGCATCTCGTCCACACTGTAACCGATAACAGGAACACCGTTCGTCTCTAATACTTCCCGAGTTAATTCAAGGTCAAGGATTGACTTGGCGCCGCTACAAACTACTGAAACTGGCGTCCGACCCAGTTCGGAAAGATCAGCGCTGATATCGAAAGGATGGCCACGGTGAACGCCGCCGATACCACCAGTAGCGAAAACCTCAATTCCAGCCTGATGAGCCAGGATCATGGTCCCTGCCACGGTCGTACCACCATCTTCTTTTCGGGCAATAGCCAGTGGAATGTCTCGCCGGCTACATTTACGGGCGCTGTTGGCTGGTAGCTGGCCCAGGTACTCAAGTTGATCGCCGGTCAGGCCGATGAAGATCTGGCCTCTAATTATGGCAATCGTAGCTGGTATGGCCCCGCTTTCGCGAACAGCGGTTTCCATAGCCGCCGCCGTTTCGATGTTAGTCGGATATGGCAGGCCGTGGGTAATGAGTGTGCTCTCAAGAACGACTAGCGGCAGCTTATCGCGGAGAGCGCGTGAAACTTCCCGATGATAATTGATAGGATCTGTCATGATATTTCTAGCGAGAGTGTGGCCTGCTGTCAATCAAGAGCCGGTCAACCGTTCTCCCTGCCTTCTAAACGTGCAAAGTGGATCAAGAACTCCCCTGTCAGCTCATTCTGTGGATCCTCAAAGATCTGTTTGGGCGGACCGATCTCGATAAAGCGCCCCTCATCCATAAACATGATTCGATCAGCTGATTCGCGAGCGAATCCCATTTCATGGGTTACGGTTAACATAGTCATCCCCTCATCGACCAACTGTTCCATAACCATCAATACTTCGCCGATGAGCTCGGGATCCAGGGCAGAGGTTGGTTCGTCCAAAAGCATGACCTTAGGCTCCATGGCCAGGGCCCGAGCGATGGCAACACGCTGCTGCTGTCCACCGGAAAGTCTGGAAGGGTACTCGTCTCGCTTATCGACCAGACCGACCTTTTCCAGGTGATGCTCCCCAAACTCAACAGCTTCGTCCTTATTCATCCCTTTAACGGTAACCGGCCCTTCGATCACATTTCCCAGAGCGGTCATATGTGGAAACAGATTAAATGACTGAAAAACCATTCCCGTCATAAGACGCAGTTCGTGGATCTTCTGGTGGTATTCACGCCCATGCCCTCCAGCCTCCACCACCAGACCATCCACCTCTATTGAACCCAGGTCTGGTTGTTCCAAGAAATTGATACAGCGCAATAGAGTGCTTTTGCCAGAACCACTCCTACCAATTATGCATATGACCTCGGCCTGATTAACATCAAAGGTCAGCTCCTTGAGTACATGTAACCGGCCGAAATATTTGCCGAGGTTTGTAACACGAATGATAGGCGTCACTTACGTTCTCCTCTGGCGACGTACGTCTCAACCCGTCCCTGAACAACGGTGAAAATGATAGTGATGATCCAGTAGAAAAAAGCTGCAGTTAGTAAAGCCTCCAAGTTCTTAAAGTTGGCTCTACCCACCTTCTGTGCTCGCCACAGGATCTCCCAGACGAAACCGGTAACTGATATAAGGGCTGTATCTTTTAACATGGCGATGAACTGGTTGCCAATAGGAGGAACAACTAAGCGCAAGGCTTGAGGAAGAACGATGCGACGCATAATCTGCGACTGCTTCATGCCAATAGCCATTGCCGCTTCTCGCTGACCTATGTTGACGGACCCGATACCCGCGCGCATGATTTCGGTCATATAGGCTCCATAATTGAGGCCCAAGGCCAGAACGCCAGCCCACAATCCGGACAGACGAATGCCCAATTGGGGAAGGGCTAAAAAGAAGAATATGACCTGGAGCAGCAGGGGCGTTCCCCGAATAAGCGAGATGTAAAATGTTGACAGCGCATAGGCCGGTCCAAACTTGGATAATCTGCCCAGTGCACCCAAGAAGGCCAGAGTCGAGGCCAGGGCTATTGAAAGAATAGCTAAGACTATGGTCCACCCAATGCCCGTGGCGATAAATAGCCACCTCTCCCGGATAAATTCGAAGTCCAGGTCTATTGCGCTAATAGTGACCCCGAAGACGGTTATCTCGAGGCCGCTAAAGGCCAGCAACATAAGGGCAATGAGTACGACCCAGGAGACATAGACGCTAATTTTGAATCGAAAATCCCTGCGCTGTTGCAGTTCATAAATGAGATCGGCCTGGTCGATATTGTCGACCGGCGGATCACTTGGGCTCGTCGCGGATACGCTCAAATCAATTTCGCTTGTTACAATAAGAGACCGGAGGGTTTGGCTGGGTAACAACCAACCATCCCCTCCGATCAAAAACTTATCTAGTCACAAATTACTATTCTGGAAAACGGTCTGTCGTAGTCTGGTAAACCTATCTGGGTATCACCGCATAGGACAAGTAGAGAAGCAAACAGGGTTTGACGGGTATCCCAATAGACAATTTGCTTCTCTTTAAGTGTTTCGCCACGAATTCATTATCCGTCAAAATTAGTTTGGCGAAACACTAGGTTATCGTATCGTTTATGTTCGTACCACCTACTTCGTAGGATCTAGGGTAATGTCATATCCGAACCATTCTAATGATAACGCGCTCAGTGTGCCGTCCTCATGCATTTCGGCGACGATCTCGCCGACTCGTTCGATAAGGCTTGCGCTATCCAAGGTACTGTTCCTATCAGCCGAAGGGGCTAGATTCTCCGAGAAAACAGCAGATCCGACGCGGTGTATGGCGACCCCGCCTGTTTCAATCGCCCCTTGAATGACAGTATTTGAGGTTAGGAACGCTTGAAACTCTTCCCGTCCAGCTCGAATGGATTCGACGCAGTCGTTGTCTGTCTCTAAGGGGATTACGGAGATACCTGAAGGCGCCTCCGCGTATAGACTTGCATCCGGCAATCCTAAGCCTTCGAGGTCACCATTGAGCCAACTCTCATAAGTCGTTGCTCCACCAACACATATCACTTGACCGTTGAGATCGGCATATGAATCGATGCCTGAGCCATCTGCAGCAGCAAACTGAGCCGGCGTATAATAGTAGGCTGGGTCAGCGAAGAGCAGAACCTCTTGTCGAGCCGGGGTGACGGTCATCGAGCCAACGCTCAGATCCCAATTATCACCCCAGTTGCCAGCGGTGATAAGATCCCAACTTGGCGTAACGAACTCGATATCGACATCCAGCCGCTTGGCGATCTCTTTGGCAGTGTCGATATCAAAGCCAACGAAGTCGCCATCTGCCTCAAGGAATGATTGGGGAGCGTAGTTGGCATCGGTGGATACCAGGATCTTGCCACGATCTTGGATCTCCTCTAACAGATCTTCGGCATCACTCCCACCACAAGCGACCATGAGAAGACTTATAACGACCAACAGGCTAAATATAACTACTGCTTTCTTCATGATGTATCTCCTCCTACGAAATTATTCAAATTTAGCTCTGATTCTTTTCAAAGGAATAGCAAATGAAGGCGTTAGCACCACCTCCTTATTGAGGATGATCGCATTAGGTGAATTCAGGGTGATTGTGGCTTGTGGCATGGCTCGCGAGACAAACAACAGTGAGGAATTTGCACGTGATTTTGAGTCTTGAGAGTCCATGGTATCCGTGCCACGTCGACAAGCTATTGAGATAAAAATGACCTTTCTGCCAATAGCGCTGTATCTTTGTTGCTTGATGTCGCTTGTCGCCATATTGTACCATTAAGAATACTTCCATACACGCGACGTCCGGGCGAGAACAATAGCAGCTGGGTAGCGGAGAGTCCTGCCCGGTCTATAGAGTTCGACTGGCATCGTCTGAAAGACGTATTGCTCTGGTTATTCGCTTAAACATCAGCAGCGATTTGGAATTGGGCCAAATTTTCTAACGCCTTGGCCAGGGCATGGTTACCCTCACCTCCAAGACCCTGGGCCTGAAGGGTGCGGTAAAGGTTGAAAACCAGCGATGTGGCTAAAGCCGGCACGCCCATCTGGTCGGCCGCTTCCAGAACAAGCCGGAGATCCTTCTGCTGAAGATCAATGGTGAAACCCGGCCGCCAGTCCCGATTAAGCACCTGAGGACCACGATTGCTGAGCATCCAGCTTCCGGCCGCTCCCTGGCTGACTGCCTCCAAAGTCTTACCTAAATCAAGATCCCCCGCCTGGGCAAATAACAACGCCTCGCTAACGGCCAGCATATTCACCACAACCAGGATTTGGTTGACCAGTTTTACGGTCTGTCCAGCTCCGTGATCACCGACATGGGTGATGGCCTTGCCCATGACCTGAAAGAGCGGCATTGCTCGGGCCACCTGCTCCTCGTGTCCTCCGACCATGATGCTTAGAGTGCCCAAGGCCGCGCCTTCGCTGCCGCCGCTGATTGGAGCATCTAACATGAATGCGCCCTTCTTGGCCAGGCTGGTGGCAATATCGCGCGTCACCTGGGGGCTTATTGTGCTCATGTCGACCACCAGCGACCCCGGTCGAAGGCCGAAGATAACGCCCTGCTCACCCAGTATTACTTCCCGTACATCTGGTGTATCGCTGACGCAGACGATAATGATATCGCAATTCTCAGCCAGATCGGCCGGAGAGCTCGCTTGACTGGCCCCAGCGTCAACGAGCTCGGGGATACGACCTGAGGTTCTGTTCCATACACGCAGATCAAAATCGGCCTTGAGCAGGTTGTGGGCCATCCCTTTTCCCATGATTCCAAGACCGATGAAGCCAATACGTTCGTTCATGTTAACTCCTTAACTAACGGCCGAGTTGATCCAAGTCATGCTTGAGTGGCGACATACGTTTAGAAGATGGCGGAATTTATTCTTGATAACAGATCTGCAAATGATTTGAATAGTATAGTCGAGGTGCATTCAGCTGTTGTCTGAAGAGATGGATTCTGAAGCTGATCCATGGATAGAACGGACGTATTGTCTGGCGATGGTTGAGGGCTGTCAAACAGGCGAATTAGATATTGTGGCGGCCGCGGGGAAAGGAAGCGTCGCGGTAAGGTCACTGTGTGCATAGCATTAAGGCCGATGCAATGGCTACGGAGGCCGAGGCCTTGGCCAAGGAGGCCGAGGCCTTGGCCAAGGAGGCCGAAGATTCGGTTGCACCAGCACGCTGCTAGGCCTACACTTATTTCTGTCATGGAAGAACCCCTTACCCTCAGCCGAACCAGAATTGCCGACTTCCTGGTCTGCCGGCGGAGATTTCAGTTGCGATACCTGACAAAGATACCCTGGCCTGCAACCAGGCGGGATTCCGACACGGAGAGATCCAGGCAACTAGGGGAACGCTTCCACAAGGTTTTGCAGCGGCACTTCCTGGCTCTTCCGGTAGGTGACGAAGTGGAATCTGAGCCCCTGCTAAAGTATTGGTGGCGTCTGTACCGGAGTTACGAGCCACGGAGTCCTGACGGCAGGCGTCTTCCCGAATTATCGCTAACTCTACCGATAGGACGGCATGGATTAACCGGCCGGTTTGATCTGGTGATCGTTTCCGAGCAGCGAATAACTATCTTTGACTGGAAGACATTTGGTAAGGCCCGGACTGAAGAAGCATTAAGACGAGATCTGCAGAGTAACATATATCTGGCTCTAGCTGCTGAAAGTGGAAATCTGATCAATGATAACATGCGTCCTGAGGAGATCATCCTTATCTATTGGTTCGCAACCGATCCGCCTGTGGAAAGGAGTTTGGACTATAGCCAGCGAGAGCACACGAGTAACTGGAGAAACATGACTTCGATCGTCGACGAAATTGATGACCAGCTGTCGACGGCCGGCACCTGGCCGCTAACAGATAATCTCGAAGAATGCGATCGTTGCGCTTTTCAAATCTACTGTGGCCGAGGGGACGGGAATCCCAACTTCGAGGACCTGACGGAACTGAAAGGCACGACGCCCATCGAGCCAGCCCTTCCTTAACAGGTATTAGATTAACGCCAGGCGCCAAGCACATTTTCAGATGATCATCGAAACCTTTTATTCCTTACTGAGTCCAAGGGGCCAGCAACTACTGGCCGAGTTCGCGAAAGAGCCCGTCACCCCGGACAATCACCTCAGGATAGCCAGCAAGCTCAGAGAGCGTGTTGGTGGCGAGTTGTCCAACGCCATTTTGGAGACCTTAATACTCAGGCAAAGAGCGGCTGTTAAATTCGATCGGGCATCGGAAATGTACTTTACGCGACAGGCGCTTCAACAAGCGTCGGCGGAGATCATCTCCACCTACCGGGCAAGCAAGTTCGAAAAAGCTGGCTTTAGCCGGGTCGCCGACTTGGGCTGCGGCATTGGCGGCGATGCCCTTTACCCTCTTATGCACAGATC
>PVMK01116765.1_pt1 | contig 32101 bp, 35 predicted proteins | sample 1853481 | NCBI WGS metagenome assembly PVMK01 (sample SAMN08533507, study PRJNA380276) | Marine sediment metagenome, whole genome shotgun sequencing project.
CTGCTTTTTGTTCTTCTGTTAATTTATCTTGTTGAGCCTGCATAGCAGCTGTTATTTGTGGATCTATAGACTGAGCTACGCTTTCATTTAGAATTGTAATTCTTTCTTTAAATCTAGGATCTGATGTAATTAAGTTATTAACAAAATCTGTGTATTCTTTATTAGCTAAAAGCAAAGAAGCCTCTTGTTCTTCTTGTTGAGGACTAAATATAAAAGAGTCATGCTCTATACCTTTACCTGTTAAAGCTCTGCTTATACCTGTAAAGTAATTTTCTTCAAATTGATAAGATTGGTATTGACTTAAAGAAGCTTGCAGTTGTGCTTGTTTTTCTAATAACAATTCTTCGTTTTCTTTTAATATAACATCTTGTATATCAGTTAAAGCTTTATCTTTATCTACAACTGTTTTAAAAGCGTTTTCATAAAAAGCTAAAACATCATCTTCATTGGTAAAGTCTGTACTACCATTATATGATGGTTCTAATATTTTTGCTGTTTGAGCATTTGCGTCTCCTTGAATCTCACCATACTTTTTGTCTAGCGTTCTAACTATTGTTGTAGCTTGATTTAATATTTCTTCTTTTTCTTCTTCAGAGGTTTCACTGGTTATTGAATTTACAAGATCTGTGGCTGTCTTGAACTTATCATTTCTTACAGGCACCACCATTTTATGAGTGTCTAGTCGTCTTTTTTGTTCTTCAGCTGTTAAAAACCAGGTGTTTACATCGTCTATATCAAAGCTTGGATCTAAGCCTTGTTCAATAAGGTTTATATTATTTTGCTTTTCTATTTCATCACCTTCTAAATCTTCAAAAGCGTTTTTGCCAGAAAGTTTATTTATTTTTTTTTGTAAATCTTGAACAGTTTGTTGGGTAAAATAAGAGTCACTATTATCAACCGTAGAATTTTCTGTGATTAATTCTATATTATCCCAAGGTTGAACCTCTACTTCCTTATTTATATCTTTTTGTATCTTTTCGTTTTGCTCATCTGTTGTCACTGGTGGTTGAACCGTTTCAATATCAGTGTTACCAACCTCTACGTTTGTTGTTATATTTTCAGGCGCAGGAATAGTAGTACCCATTGTATCACCATCAACGTCGTTGCTTGCATCAATGACTTCAGTGTTACTTTTCTCTTCATCAGTAGGTGTTGTAAATAATAAACTAGGATCAAATTCTCCTAGTATTTCATTAATATTATTCATATAATTTTATTAAGAATATTTTTCAACAAATTTGTTTACTTGCTCATTTCTTTCTGACGGTAAACTTGTAGTTTCTTCTGGTAATTTTTGTAAATATACTGGCATGCCAGCCTGCCATTCAATCACGCCTAACATGTTTTTATAATATTCAGGTATAGGCATTTCGTTATCATTTAACGCTTTTATTAAATCCAAACCTTGTGGGCTATCATCTCTTAACACTTCTTTAATCATTTGAGGTTGTCCTGGTACATTTTCTTGCACTAACTTAATATCTAGATTAGAATCTAAAACTAAATCCATTAAAAACGCTTTTTGAGCATCAACTAAACTTATTTTTTTCTTATCTAAACCAGAAGTATTAAACATATATCTGTTACCCACAAAACCAACTTTACCCTCTGGAGAAAGCATTTCATACATAGCCTCTAGATCTTCTCCAACAATTTCATTCATACCTAAAGGTAAATCAATCCCTAGTCTTTTATTTGTATAACCTGATAAAACAGATATATCACCACTTGCTACAGCAAATAAACCGGCTAAATGTGAATTAACTTCTGAGTTGTAAGCTGGTGTTTTATTTATAGCTACGGTGTTTACTGGTTTTACAAAAAACCTAACTAGCTTATCATTTTTAATATTATACATAGGTATCTTTATAGAAGTATCTTGACTAAGATCATCAGTATTGTTTGATGGAATAGTACCCCCTAAAAAATACTGAGGTTGTAACGTAGAATTTCTCATAATACCACCGTTTTCAAAAGTTTCACCTAAATCCATTGAATCTGGTACATCACTTAAATACAAGTCTATTAAATCTCCATTACCAACTTGGCTGCTATCTACTTCTCCATATATACTATAATAAGCTCTACCCATTTCATCATAAACAATATTGTTGTTGTTTAAGAAATCATTTACTATATAATCTTTTTTGTGTAAATATTTTTTAAAAGTTTTACCTTCTATTAAGAATTTAATTCTTTGTGTTAAAACAGCTATTTCACTATTATTAGTTTTTCTAAATGTATAACCTTTTTCAACTTTTACATCTGCAAAATAATCAAATAAATTAGCCCAAGCAGCCAACATAAACATGTTTCTATCTTTGGATTTTTCATCAGTACCGTTTATGTTTACATTTCTATAATTAGCTATAAACTCAGGTAGTTTATCAACGCTTAATTCTTCTACTGCTACAATTAAATAACCTCCAAGTTTTTGTATTTGATCTAACCTACTAAAATATTGATCTATATATTTTTTATCTTCTTTAACCTGCTGTTGACTCATGTTTTTAATGTCAGTAGCTAATCTAGTAGATCTCAAAATAACGCCAAACTCTTGATCTTGAGCCTGTTGAATAAAATCTTGTTTTATAATATCAGATAATTTTTTGCCTTCATGTGGGTTTAAAGCTAAAGGTGCATTTAAATATTTTTGATACCTAATGCTGCATTCAGTAAAAAAATCTAATTCATTAACGCGTCTTATAGAGGAAACGTTAACCAATCGATTCATTTTTTCATTATGTGCTTGTATTAATTTATTCATTTTTAAATTTTTATTCATCAGATGATAGTAAACCTCCGGCAATATCGCCTATTCCTCCAATCATACTAGCAGTTGCCGCTCCTCTAGCTAATTTTGCTTGTGACTGTTGCTTTGCAAAACCTGAATACATACCTTGGTATCTTTCTATATCTGCATTAGATCTAGCCTCATGTGCTTGGTATTGAAATATTTCACCAGCAATTTCAGAATCTTGAACTCTTTGTCCTTGATCTATTAAAGTATCTTGATATTTTTGTTTTGCTTCTACTTGTTTTCGTTGCGCTTCTTGCTCGCCTTCTGCTCTTTTAATTGAATTAGCAGCTTCTTGCTCTGATATACTAGTTGCAACGTCTTTTTTAGATTTTAAAGCAGCCATTGCTAAAGCTGTAGCTCCACCTGCACTAGCTCCTGTTTGTTCTAAAGTATCTAATGTATTTGCTAAAGCTATATCTGATTCTTCAGCTTGCATCTCCGCCGCTGCTGTAGATACAGTTAGATTATTAAATGGATTTGATATTTGTGAAGATAAGTCACTAGCTAATCCTGATAGATCTGTAACACCCGCGTAAGGATTTGTTATATCTCTTCTATCGTTTATAGCTTGTTCCATTTTATACTTAGCTTCGTTTTTAGCATTACGAGCACTACGCATAGCTTTATGAGCTTGTCCTGCTTGAACTGCTCCACCTACTGCCTTTGCTACTCCACCGACGACTGCTGCTATTGCTGCCATATTATAAATTTTTAATTATTTCATGAGAAGGTTTTGGATCTATGGTCCAACCTAACTCTTCATGTATTTTTAATAAACTCGGGTGTCTGCTCATAGTCATAACGTGAACAACACCTAATTTTTTTAAAACTTGTTCAGCTACAGTTATTAATGTACCTAAAGCTTGTTTTCTATCTTTATCTCTATATTGTGGATTAGAAACTATCCATTCAATAAAAGCCGCTTTTGAATTAGTTAAATAATAATAACATGCAGCTATATTTTTATCATCTTTAGTTACCATTAAACCTGTTTCCGGTAAAAAAGTTTTAGGTGGTGCAACCCATCCAGGCCACCAATCCCACCACTCAACAAGAGTTGCATAATCACTCTCTGTTAAGTTTTTTACATTAAATTTCATATAATTATCTATTATTGTATTCTGCTCCTACGCTAAATAATTGAACGGGATTTCTTCCTGTTGATACTGATTGAGTAAATATTACATTTAAATACTGTCCTTTAATTCCAGTAGTTCCTGATCCTACTACTGTTCCGCCAGCATCTATATTACCTATAACTACTTGTTGAGGTCTTGCTGGAGATAAATCTTTTATAGCCGCGTAGTAAACGTTTTGTTTTCTATTAAAACCAGCTCTATATTGAGTACTTCCGCTTACGTAATAACCCTCATCGTAGCTTAATATAGTTTGACCAGAATCTGTATAAGAAGTTTCACCTAATGCTGGTTGTTGAGGATTATCATCAATACCGGTGTATTCATTAGTTAATGTTGTGGCGCTCCAACCGTTACTCCCTGTATAATTTAAAGTTTTAAAAGTTTTAGTACGCGTAGGATCTGGATTAAAAATAAACTGAACACTAGATTGTACTTTCTTTTCATAAAATAAATTATATTCTGGACCTACATAATGTTGCCAAATCCCATTATTTTTAAAAGTATAGTATTCACCTTGAGAACTAGTCATTAACTGAGGCGTATACTCCATAAAACTTACCCACCCATTAATCAAATCATCAAATACAACTGTTGTAGCTGCTCCACTTGTTTCATTAATTGTTAGTACATAGTTTTTATTAAAGACATCGTATCCACCGGTTATTTCACCACCTATATTTAGCTTGTCTCTAAAATAATCTATCATGCCGTAGTTAGAAATAGGATTTAAACCGTTTGGTCCTAATTGCATAACAACTGAACGGTCTTTGTCTGTAAAATATTTATTATAACCATAAACAGCAAACGAACCTGGATCTCTTGATATACCAAAATTACCTTCAAAAGCGCTAGGAGTTCCAATAACTTTTGTACTATTAGCAGTCACTGGTTGACCTTCTTGAGTGAATATAACATCTTTATCTATAGGAGCTCTATTAACTTTTCTTTCTTGTAGTATAAGTAGATTTGTATTTTCTGCATAAAGTTTTTGAATACTACCTGAGGAAGGATCAACGGATCTAGTTATATCTTCTCCTATTGGAAATTGATTACTATTATTAATACCATTTTTAGCATTATAAATACCAGAATATATTAAAGCATTTTTTCTTCTAATTTGCTTTTCTTCTTCTTCTACAATGTATGCTTTATTACCAAAATCTACAGTTGTATTATTAAAACCACCTTCTATTCTTGATTCTTCAACAAACCAATCTTCATAAACATTTGTGTCTATATAACCTGCTCCAGTAGTTACATCTGGTGTTCCTACTGTAGTACCACCGCTTTCAACGTCTACCGTACCATCTGCTTGTCTTTCTTGGTATTGAGTAAAGTTTTTTAATCTTTTCAACCAGAATGTATTAAAATAGGATAATTCTAAGGTAACTGCCATATGTTTATTATTACTTGTTTTATTCGATTATTACAGCGCTCCGTTACAGTCAAGACAAGCTGCCGATGGAGGACCACTGTTAAATCTAGCATCACCTGTTACTGACGTGTCATAAGGAAATTGAGTTGCGTCATAAAAGTTGACTCTAAACTCAATTTCAGCACAACCAGTGTTACAACCAACACCTCTTATACCATTATTTCTAACTGCATATTCGCCTAATTGATTGAAATCATATCTTACTATATGAATAGTGTTTGTATTGTTAGTGTTTAAAGGACTTAAACTACTAAAACTATTAACAACACCAGATCCTGAGGCAACTGGGTTTGGTCCAGAACCCCCATTGTTATCATAAGATGCTGTATACGTTGCTGGAACCCAAGGATCACTTGAAGTAGGTCTATAAACTATTAAATAATCTGTGTCAAAATTTTGACTAAGACCTGCAAAAGGATAAGCAAATTTTTCTAAAATAACTTCTATAGCCATTACCCCTTGAGTTAAATCTCCACCTTGAAAATTAGGCGTAAATGGAGGGTCTGGTAAAATTGTGCATGTATGTTTTTGAGCTCCAAATTTAGCCTCAGATAGTACATTATATGTTTGTAAATACGTACCAACCGAAAGACCACCGTTGAAATTATAACCACTACCTCCAGGAGCTGAAGGGTCTACACTTGCAGCTATGTAACTTGCAAGACTTGAAGCTGTTGCGCCCGACGCGCTACTATTTGTAAAAAAAACTTGTAATTGACCACCCGTACAAGTACCACTACCTGTGTTTGTATTACAAGTAGTATTTAAAGTGCTTAAGGTACTACCAGCCATTTGGTTAGTTGGACCAAAACAAATTGCTTGATTTGTTGGTGGTGTGCCATAAACTAATCTAGCACTACAAGTCTCTGTTAAACTTTCAGCAGAAGGAGTGCATGTTGGACATCCAGGAGCCGCGTCTGTTAATGTTGCGGTAAAGTCGTAATCACCATTTACAGCTGTACCACCTGTTATTTCTAGTTCACCAGTACATTGATCAATTTTGAAATTAGCTGTGCTACCTACTGGTTCAGCGTCAACGGTTAAAGACCAACACAATTCATCTGTGTTTTGAGTTGGATCAGCACTACCATTAACTCCATTGGTGAACTGACCTAATATACCTGTCATAGTTGGGTCATAACCTGTTGCTCCACCTACTGCACCACAAGCTAATTCTACACCTGCATCAACACCATAGGCTGGTGTAAAACCACCAATGCTTGGTTTAATATTATTTAAATTAATTTCAATTAAGTTTGGTAGGTTATCTACAAAAGTTTCAACACCATTGTTATAAGTTGTTGTAAAGCTTATAAAAAACTTATTGCTACCTAGAAGCGCTCCTGATGGAGCTAGGAAAGCAAATAGTTGATTTGTTTGAATATCAAAGTCTAAAGGAGTACCTCCATTTTGTACAATGTTAAATATACCTGGTAATGCAGTACCGTTACCGTCCGTTATAGCTGTTATTGCAGGAACTCCTTGTAATGTCAATTCGTTACCTGCTGAATCAGTAAAACTAAACGCGGTGATTATTGTAGTGCCTGATGGTTCGTCTTCGTCAAAACTAGCACTAACTACTGTTGCGCTAGTAATACCACCATAACCTGCTGTAACTTCTCTATTTAAATCTACAAAATTTCCAGATGTAGATGATTCATAAAATATTTCTAACTGACTTTCTACTGGTAAAGTTTCTGAAACACTTAAAAAAGGTATCATGTTAGCAACGTCAGTAAGCGCAGGAGGAACAGCAATACCTGTTACCTTTGCTCCTAATGTATTTAATTGTGGAGAACCTGGTTGTTGCAACTGAGGTTGAGGATCTTCTGCACCAACTTTTAAACCTACAGCTAAAGGGTTTTGCTCTACGTTATAAAAATTTTGTTCGGCACCAGGTATTCCCCATGGTATAAATGGTCCTGTGGGAACAGAGGTAATAACATTGCTAAACGCTCCTTTTTGCGCAGTACCACCACTACTTGTTCCATTTACAAATGGTGAATTAGCTAATTCTAAACCACCTTGCCCAACAGCGCCAACAGTTACAGCTTCATCATTTATTCTACCTGGAAAATACTGTGTATTCCAAGGATATTCTCTGTTTACATAGTAGTAATTAAGACCACCTTTATTTGTGTTGTTTATATTAGGGTTGTTTACTCTACCAAACAATTTAATAGAAGTAGAAAACTCTGTTTGTAAAGGACCTACTTCATTTAAATCTCTAGGTATTTTATTTATATTATCTCCTAGTAAAACAGCAAAAGCTACTCTACCTAACTCTTTAGCAAGCGTTACAGGATAACCTGAGACATAACCCGGTAAGTATACATTATAATAATCTTGTTCTTGTTGTTTAACAACTAATTTATATGATTGCCAACCAGTAGGGTTTGCGTCAAAAACATCTATTGTTACTATACATCCATTTACCGCATCCTCTAATTGTTGACCATTATAATAATCGCTACCTCTATCGGTAATTTGTAAACCAGTCACGACACCAGCGGTTTCACTTACAACCTCTGCTTTTAAACCACTACCTGCTCCAAGACCAATAAAAGGATCATATGTAAACGATATTCCATCTCCCACCGCGTAACCAGCGCCGCCAGAATTTATAGTTAAATTATCTACACTTGTATCTTGCTCTGATTTATATAAACCAGGTTCACCTGTTAGTTCATTATTAGTTAATTGATTTACACCACTATTTAATTTTACTCTTAAAGCGTTTCCTAACCAAGAATATACACTCTCTAAAGAACTTGTAACGCCAGTTGCAACGTTAGATTCTGGACCACCAACATCGCTCCATGATTTATAAGGAACGTATATAGTTGAACCAGAAAGAGCTGGATTGCTATCATTAGTAGATAAAACTACACTAGAAGCTCTACCATACCTATCAGCTAAAACAAAACCAACTTGATAATTTCTATTTTGCTTAACAGAATGGTTAGGATATTGAGCATAATTATCGTTGTTAACAGACTTATCTGCCTGCACAACTTCATAATTTAAACCTGTTGGTGGTGTGTGTTTTTGTAAGAAATTACCGTATATAACTCTATTTGCAGAAATTTCTTGGCCTAAAGCTTTTAAAGGAACATTGTCGTAAACTCTATTTTGCTCACTTGTAGGTAAAGTTCTATAAGGTTTTATAGACTTATAGTCAAATTCGTAAAACCATTGTGGGCCAATTCCAGCACTTGTGATTGGTATTTCTTTTACAAACGAAGAAGAAGCAGTATTAATATCTATAACTTCTAAAATTTTAGTAGATAACGCATCTGATTCTTTGTATAGTATTTCAATCTCTTTTACTTTATAACCATCTATCAATGTTGATATTGCTTCTGAAGGAGTTTGACCTCCGTCTGGTAATGGTAAATTTAAACTTACTGTATCTATCTTATTAACGAACCACTCTACAATACTTGAATCATAGTTATTAACCATGTCTTGTAGTTGCTCATTTTTTCCACCTCCATAATAACCGTCATGTCTAGGTATAAAGCATATCTGCGTGTAAGGAGCTGCTAGCGAATACTCATCATCTTCAAATTTAAATCTATAACTAAATCTTATAAATTTTTCTTCAATTAAATCAGGATCACCTGTAAATTGATCATCAAAGTTTGGATTAACAGCAACACTTATATCATCACCAATAGCTACAACTTCAATGTCTTTGTTTAATCTAATAACAATTTGTTTAGATAAAGCATAAGTATAGCTTTCAATAGATGTTATAACTACCTCGTCAGCTATAGTTATTCCAACAACACCGCTAGGATTTATCAATGTTTCACTAGTTATAAAATCACCAACCCTAGGAGATGGTTGAGAAGATGGATCTGTTGACGTGTTATTAAAAGGATAATTAATTTCAACATCATTACCAGCAAGAATTGCTCCCGCGGCATTTATAACACTACTATTAAAACCTCTTTTAAATAATCTAGAGGCTGAGTTCTTCATAGTGCTACTACTAAACTTTAATTTTAACTTTGTGACTTCGTCCCAAGTGCCAGGTTGCATATTAGCCGCAATGTCACCATCTTTAAAATTATTATATATTGTTATTACAGGTGCAACTAACGTATCATCTATATCTATTACATTCCATAATTCTTCTTCTCCTTGACCAGGAAAACCTGAAACTATATCACCTATTTTTATAGTTGTAGCATCTGCGCCCGCTTTGCAGGTTAAATCATAACCTTTTAAAGGAATATTTTGAGCTCCTGACTCTACGTTTAATATTGTTTGATGTAAAACTAAAGGAGCTTCATAAGGATAATATTTAGCTACAGAGATTTGATCTTCATTTATATAATGAATTGGTGATATTAAAGAAGTTGGATTTGCAAGAGAAACGTTTATTTTTCTTGGTTGATTGCGATTATCTGTCCAAAAAAGTAAATCCTGTATTAAATTAATACCATATATTCTAAAATCTTTATGAAAATTTAAAAAAGAACCTCTTACCAAAAGAGTTAATATTCCTGTATTAATATTATATTCATGTATTGTATTTGTAAAACCAATATTTATAGTGTCTCCAGGTATACCAACTCCTCCACTATTAGCAAAACTAACAGCTTGACTTATTATAATCTCTCCACTTGCTGAAAACCCCCTAACTATAGGATCAACTCTTTGACCTCCAGCACCGGAAGGTTGTCCATTCCAATTATCACCCCACAACAACATACCAACTTCTACACCACACGTGATAGCATTTACTTTTTGCCCTGCTGGTGTAAACAATTGTATTGTGGTAACATTTGTTTGTGCTGTGTTAGCTTGAGCAGTAAAAACTAAATCTCTAGGACACCTACCATTACCATCGTAACCAGCGCTGTACACATATATTATATTGTCAGTTTCATTTGTAAATTGACCAATAATTTTACCAGTGTAATCATCTTGACCAATTGTACCAGTGTATAAATAAGCTAATTCGTTGTTACCTAAAATATTCTCAAACTCTCCTACTTCAGATCCTTGTGATCTACTTATTTGTAGATTATTAGCATCTCTATATTCGCCGTTTGGTACTAATCTATTGTCTAAGTCTTTATTCATTTTAGACTTTAGAAATGTATTAACTATATTTGGCATGTTTTATCTTTTTATCCATTTAGATTTTCCGCGCATAACTTGAACTATCTCATCTAGTTTTACATTAGATAGTCTAATTTTAGCGTTTCTAAGTTTTGCACTTTTTTCTTGTTTTAATCTTTGTACTATGTACTCAGGTTGATTAATTCTAGTAGAAATTATAGCATGTGATATATATGAATATAAAGCATCTTCAGCCATTTTAGGTATTCTACTATCTAAATCATAAGCAAGTCCATCTGATATGTATTCTAACACTATTTGAGCGCCTATTAAATTACTTGAAAAAGATATTTTACCTTCTCTAGCATTCATATTAAACCACCCGTTACATTGAGCATATTGAGGTGACATACCGTATTGCTCGCCCCAACCCCAATACCAAAAACCTCCATAACCCCAGTTGTAACCAGCCCAGTCCATACCTTCATTATATAAAGCAAAATTTGGTAAACCATTAATTAAATTAGTGTTACCTTGCTTCCATTTACTTTCTGTTTGTGAAGTTCCTTCTAAGTTATCTTCAAAATTATCTTGAGTTAATCTACCAAAATTATCTTGTACAGGATTTTCATAGGGAGATGTGGTTAAATTGTTTGCGGGATAAATTATTCTTTTTACACCTAAAGCATCTATTCTAGAAACTCTTACATAATTAACATAATCTTGTGGTAACACATTGCTAAGAGTATGAGGCACTGTTAGCTCTTGTGACTTAATAGATTTTAACGTGTCATAACTAAACTCCTGTAAACCTCTTTTAGCGTGAAATATTATATCACTTCTATTTGCTCTAGCTATTAATTTATCTTGACCAACGTAACCAACAATAAAATTGTTTACTACATCTTGCAATGTTGTGTAGGCATAACTACCGTAATTTTCTTCTGTAGCAGTTCCATAAGCATTTCTACTACCAAAACTTCCACCATCAATAGTTTTTAATTGACAAACTAAAACGTTGTTTTGAGGAAGTGGTGCTGCTAATATAACTATAGTATTGTTGTTTGGTTGCGCGTTTACACTATAGTTTAAAATATATTCCGTATAAGTTATTCCATCTGTACTACTATATAGTTTAAAATTATTTAAAGCATATTCTGGTATAGCAGGATCAAACGAACCAAATTCTAACAGCGTGTCAAATGTAAACGTAAACTCAGTTTGACCAGCAGGCGCTGTTACTACAAATCCCTGCGCTCCCGCGTAATATTGTGCATTAGTTTCGGTGATTAATCCACCATTTGGCATTGGCATATCTTATTGTTTTTCGTTATTATCTTGATTAGCTACGGCTTGCGATGCTGTTTGTATAATGTTTGGATCTTGTATTATAACTCCAGCGTAAGCTAATATTCTCATTATTAATTCGTCTTGCTCTGTCACATCTAGATCAAATTGTATTGAAGAAGTTTCTGCATACAAATAAGCTCCTGTTGTTGCGTCTAATGTAAAACCCCAAACAACGTCTCTAGGTTTAACTAAATATGAAATACTTATATCAGTACGTATAGAACGTGGATATATTTTTACAACATAATTCTCATAAGTATATAATGGAAATTTATCTGTAGGTTGAGTTAAAGGAGAAAGAATTAATTGTTTTAACTCATTAGGTTGAACATATTGACCAAGATCGTAATCTCTGTAAAATACAGATCCCAACCTGTACAACGTGTCAGCGGTACCAAATACAGTCGGTGCATCAGGAATTCCAAAATCTAATAGTGGAAACCCACTAACTACTCCATCATAAGGAATAGGTGTTGTTCTTTGGAAGAATTGTAGTTTTTCTTCAATATTTTTTATACGATTAGAGTATTCAGTATCATTTTGTTGTAAGCGATATTGTTGATTTAAATCACTAGCATATGCCTCAAATATAGTTAATTGAGCTTGTGTGCCTATTTTATTAAACTCATCTGGTGTTATATAACCTCTTTGTTGTTGGTTAAGTATTAATAAAACGGTTTGATATACTGAATTTACGTTTATCATTATATTATTATTTTAATAAAAGGCGGGCGAACCCGCCTTATTATTGTTATAGTCTTTTTTCTATAGACTTAAATACTTCTATTCCTTCATCAGTTTTAAACCAAGCAGCTATTGCTGAATATGGATTTTCATCAAATGGAACGTTTAAAAGCTTTCTATCATTACTAGTCCAATGTACAGATCTGTTATCTGGTGATACTCTAATAATCTGAGCTTCAACAGCGTTGATAGCAAAGTTTCTTAGTTGCACGTTTTCATCAGAGGCTAGTGATAAAAATAACTTAGGGTTTTGTTTAGCTAAAAGTAATAAATCTCTTCTTAGTTCTTTTGAAGACATTTTATTTACTTTAGAACCATACTCTACTCTTACTATTGCTTCAGCCATATCAACATCCATGTTTCTAGCAGCATTTAAAGCTTCAATTTCCCACTCAATAATTTCAATTTGATCATCAGCTATTTGTTGTGGTATATGTTCTTTATATCTTAAAGTTTTCATTGGGTGATATAAAGATAATAGTTTTTGTAATGCAATTTTTTCTTTTGGAACATTTAATGTACCATCTCTAAAAGTTATATGTCCTAAAGTTACTTCACCTTTTTGCTCATCTACAAATGGACTTGACATGTTTGTAGCATATCTAAGTTCTCTTTGTTCTTTACTTGCTGCATCATACCATAATAACGGGTGTCTTCTAGTATGTTTAGCAGGTATTGTAAACGTTAAAGGTTCTTTGTTTTGAGTTAGTATATAAGTTCTATCTTTTACTTCCCAGTCATCTTTTTTAACTGGTTTTATAGGTGTAGGTTTTTGAGTTGCAACAGCAACTTCTTCTACAGCTACGTCTTCTTGTTTTTTCTTTTTTGCCATAATATAATATAATTAAATAGTTTATAAAAGTAATAATTACCCCCGTCAATATAACGAGGGTAAAAATTACATGAGTAATTACACTCCTTTGAATAGTACAAAGTTGTTAGCAGCTTGAGTTACTAAACATCTTTCTGATAGGAAGTTAACTTCCATAGCATCAAGATCACTAGTAAATGCACCACCAACAGAACCTGTTAACCAAGACTTCATTCTTCTATCATCAGTTTGTGAAGCTCTATATCTTACGTGTAAGAAAGGTCTTCTGATGTTAGTTCCTAAAATTTGGTCATAAACAGTTGTAGTACCAGCTGGAATTAAAACTCCTTCAATCGAGTTTGGTCCAACTTGCGCACCTCTTGTAGAAGCATCGTTTAAGTATTTCCAATCTGTTTTGTAAAAGTCATATGAACCTCTTCTGAAACCGCTAAAACCTAAGTTTAACGCCATTTCTTCTGAGTTTTCAAATAAACCAAAAGCAGTACCACCTGCAGATCCAGCTGATATAGCAGCAAGCATATCATCAAAATCAAGAGCAGTTTGTCTGTCTAAGAATAACATGTTCTCTTCAATTGCACCCTGAGTATCTAAGTTTCTAAGAATATCATCGAAATCACTGATACCTGTAGCTGCAGCAAACCCAACTTGTACATTACCTCTATCTTCAATAGCAGCAAATAAACCTTGAGTTCCTTTTAATCCAGTGATAGGAGATACAGCAGCATCAACTAATTCACCTTCTACACACATCATTTCTAAATAATCTTCAAATCTTAATCTAGTTTCAGATTCAGCCTTTAGATACCATAAGTATCCTCCAGTTCCATCTTCAGTAGCAACTTCTACCCAACCAATTTGAGCAGTATCAGAACCATTTACTACGTATTTGTTTCTGATAATTACAGGTAGGTTAGAAAATTGAGTAAACGCTGGGTCAACACTAATGTATCCATCTGGTTGTGTAGCAGCATCGTAGTTAGGAGTAATAGATCCTTTTCTATACTCAGAACCATATACGAATACTTTTACATTACCAACTAGTCCAGCACCTGCTAAGTTAGCAGCCGTGTATGTGGATACAGTAATTGTACCTGCAGCACCAGGAGTACTAGCAGTAACAAGAGCTTTAGCTTCGTTTCCGAAGTCGTCCATTACTACAACAGTAGCATTTACAGAAATAACATTGTTTACTCCTGCAACAGCACCTGGGTTAAGTGTAATGATACCTGTAGCACTAACAAATGTACAGTTATCATATGCAATATGTAATCTATTTTGTTCAGACCAGATTACTTGGTCACTTGTCATTGGAAGCTCCGCCCCAACCATTCTTAAGAATCCAGATAAAGTTCTATTACCATATCTTTCAACTTCAGCTTCGTAGATCTCTGGTAAATACTGTTGAGCAAATGATGTAAAATCAGCTGCAGCAGGATCAGTCCACTGTAAATAGTTAGTTTGTAAGACTTCTTGTACTTGGCTTGGTACAATAGTACCAAACTGGGGATTTAAAGCCATAATTTTAAATTTTAATTATTAAATGTTCGTTTTTTGATTTTTAATTTTGATGAATCTGCTCCACTAATAGCTTTTACCTTAAAACCGCTAACGTAGACATCCCCGCTGGCAACTTGCCTTGGCGCATCCGTAGCTGGGTTTTTAGATTGTTTAACTATGTTTTTAACACCGTCTGCTTTACCTTGCTCATAAAAATGAGAAGCTAGCTTGTCAGCATTCATCGCAGCATATAAAGCTTTATGATAACCCGCAGTATCTCCAATATTTCCATCTTTGTCTAAAAATCGGTTTACAAAGTTTTCTATATTAGATTGTGAATTAGCAGTTGCCTTAGGATCTTTTAACTTATATCTAAATCTTTTATCTCCTACCGTATAATCGAAACCTTCAAAATTAGTATTAAATAAATCGCTAGTTTTTTGTTTAAAATTTTCCTGAGACTGCTTTATATTTTCTTGCTGTTTATTGTAACGATTAAAAAAATCCATTGCTTTTTGTTGCTCTTGCGTAACACCAGGTCTTTGCTTTATTTCAGCATAATATTTAGATTTTTTATTTTCTAAATCTTTTTTAGCGTTAGCAACAGCTTCTTTATAAGCTAATTTTTTTCTTCGTATATCTTTTTGCTCATCTAATTCTTCATCAAAACTATAATCTTCCATTATAAGATTAATGTCTTCTGAGTCTAAATGAGGTTTTGTTTTTCTTAAATACTCTTTCAACAATTGATCGTTGTCTAGCTTAGTATAATCTTTATTAAGCTCTACGTAATCTTCAACCGTACCACCTGTTTCATTCATAAATGTTACCAGCTTTTCTACATTTTCTGGTAATTCAGGCATTTTAATTATCGGAGTATCTTGTTTTTTTACTTCAACTGGTTTAACTTCTTCAGTTATCTCCTCAATTACTTGGAGCGGAGATTCTTCATTAGCATCTGTATCGCTGACCCGTACTTCTTTGTCCACTTCTGTGCCAACTTTGGGTTCGTTGCCCACAGGTACTTCCTCTGTTTTTCGCTCTTGAACGGCATCGTCTTCTTTTTTAGTTAAATCAATTTTAGGAGTTTCTACCTTTTGTTCTATAGGTTTTTTCATCTCCATTTTTACAGGCTCAGTGTTAGTTTTACCTAAATCTTTTGCCTTTCTTTTTGGTTTTATTTTACCTTTTAAAGTAAATTCACCTTCTTGCTTGACCTCTACGGCCGCTTTTTTTTCTGCCATAATATAATATAATTAAATAATTAATACTAAATAGTTGGTTGTTGCCCACCTTGAGCTTCAAAGTTAATTGGTAATAAATCATTTTTTCTTTGATCTATCATTTGACTTTGTTGTGTGCCAGCTATTCTTGTTCTTTTATCTTTACGATCTTCAATTGATTGCTCTTTTGTAGACTCGCGTTGATTTTTTACTTGTTCTAATTGTAATTGATAATTAAACTCTTCAGCCATCAACTGACGTTTAATTTCAGCTTCAGTTTGCATACGTTGTATTTCAAACTGAGACTTAGCTTGTTCAAAGTTTACTTTTTCACTAGTTAAAGCTTGTTGTTTTTGAACCTCTGCTTCTGCCGCTGCTTGAGATGCTTGAGAATTTGCCTGAGCTTGTTGTTGACTCATTTCAGCTTGCATTTGTCTTTCTCTTTGCAACTTACGCTTACGCTTCATTTTTAGCATTTGATTAGCTAATTTTAAATTACGTATTTGTCTTATCTCAATAGCGTCTTCTAAATCTACACCACCACTTGATAAAGCTACTTGTATGTTTTGTTCAAGCTTTGCTTTTTCTTCCTCGTCTGGTTCAAGGTCTAAGAAAATACCAAAATCGTGTAGATTTAATTCTTCTAAACCTTGCAGCGTTTTAGTATTAAAAACCGTAATGCTTTGATTTAAAGCGTTTGCCGTTAACGGATAATCTAACATATCATTAACTTTTTTAGATATGTTTTCACACATTCTTAAAGTTAAATACAAACTAGCATTGTTAATATGCTTTGTTGCTATATTAGAAGCTTGGGCAGCTATTTTTTGTAAACCTACTAATGTATCTTTATCAGCTAAAGCACCATCTCTCGCTTCGTTTAATCCCGTAACATCTCTTATCATTTGTAGATAATAATTGTACGTTGATATTAAACTTTGTATTTTAGCCTGTCCAGATCCTGTTGATAATTCTTGTACAGGAATTTTTCCTCTATTTAATTCACCATCTTGAGTAAGTGATCTTCCTACAACAGAACCAGTTTGAAAATACATATTTAAAGCTTCAGCTGGATTATAGTTCGTGCCATTACCAAGATCAACTTCTGCTAATCCGTCCATATCTAAAAACACACCGTCTGGAACCATTCTTGCAACTACTTGTTGTAGTTTTAAATGAGTTATTTGAATCATGTCTGCAAAACCAGTTATTCTGCTTACTGTAGAATCAATACGTCCTTTATACATACGTGGTGCACATATAGCATAATTCATTTCTACTTTAGTAGTATCTGCCATTGGTCGAGTCATGTTAGGACATAACTCCCATCTTAATAATATATTAGTACCTAAGACTTTTACACCTCTATATAATGTTTCAATAGTTCTACCTACTCTTTCAAAGTTATCATTTTCAGGTGGATTAAAAGTATCTGGTTTTTCAATAGCTTTCATTAAACCTTGATCTGTTTCTTTTATTTTAAAAACTTGATCGGTATATGTTTTGTATTCAAAGTATAATAAAGGAATAGTGTTTTGATCCCATGGACCATTACCATAACCATACATGTATGTTTTATCACCTTGATATTCTTGTATTTTTTCTAAAACAGAATCATCTATATTAGGAAACTGCTTAGCTATTTCTGGTAACGTAACTGCTTTTAATTCACCAACATAATATATATCTTCAAAGTTAGGATCTTCTGTGTAAGAGTATACTAAATAAGCTGGATCTACATAATCTATAGTTATACCATTAGATATATTAAAATCAGTTTTAACAGCTCCAATTCCACACGTAACTAAATCATAATTTATTCTACGTTTTGTTAACTCCCATTTATTATAATCTAACACTTGATTAATAACCTCTTCTTCAGCTATCTCAACACTTTGCTTGTAAGACAACTGCATGTGTAATTCCAGTTCTTCTGGAGTTTGTGGCATCTGATCTTCTGGTACTTGAGTGTTGAATAAATTCTCACCTAATTGAGCGTTAATTTTATTCATAGTCTCTCTAGCAAATATATCTTGAGCTAATAACTCTGCGTAATTAGTTCTTTTTTGTAAAGAAGCTGGATCTTGGGCAAAAGCATTTATATCATATTCTTTATTAGAAATACCATTAGTAAGTATGTCTACAAATTTTGAAATAATAGGCACGGGTTTCCAGTCTAAATTTAAATAAGATAAATCACCGTTAATAGATAATTCGTCTTTATATTTTGAAGTAGGTTGTTCACCTCTCGCGTACAATCTTAATCTATTATAGTTATTCCAAGTAGTCAAGTATCTGTTACCACTTGTTCTACCTTGACTAAACCACTCTTGTTCTATAGCTTGAGCAACTCTCTCACCATATTCCCAACTGGCTTTTTCTGCGTCACTAACTACTTGGCTAGGAAAAATACTATTACCATTCGTGTATATACTTTTCATTTAATCTATAATTTTAGATAACAACCCACTATTATCAAATTTTTTTATTCCTAAATTATAATTTTGTTTTACAATTTTTGGAACAGGTCTATATTTATTTTTATTACAAGCCATTATTGCTAATCCTGAACTAATAGATGCATCATGAGTAGTTCTATTGTTTATATCAAACTTAGCCCAATCTTCCAGTGTTCTTTGAAAATACACATCACCATGAGTATTATCACTGCGAAAACCCACGTATGTTTCTATGTAGCTTTCAATAGCAGCAGCGTGCGCTTGTTTTATATCTTCACTAGAGTTAGGTATTCCACCTATTTCTCTTTCTGTAATTGATAGTTTGTTATATATTTTATCAGGTCTATTCATTGCAAAACCTCTATAACCTCGTCTTTTAAAATGATATAACAATCTAGGTTTATTGTTTTCTGCTAATATTGGCATACCGTAAAATATACAAGCCATTAACACATCTTCAAAAAATATTTCTGCAGTTTGTGGTCTAGCTATGTATTCTAAGAAAAAATGATTAGCCGGAACATCTTCCATGCTAAACTTAGTTAAACCGTGTAAAGATCCTTTAGAACCTCTCCTATCTACTGTTCCAGATATATCATAACTATCACATCCAAATGCTCCTATGTGTTCATTTCCTGGATATTTTTTACCTAACTTATGAATTACATTGTTTTGCATTTTTTGTTTAGGTATCCATGATATAAAAAATCTACCATTATTTTGTGGTACAAAAATTACAGAAGTATCTTTTATTCCTCCTAACCACTGAAAATTACCTTGAGTAACCATCGGTGAGTGTTTTAGATCAGCGTTCCAATCGATTTGCTCATATATCTTTGTAAGATTAAACAATGATGATTTAGCTTCATCTCTGAACGCGTGTTCTTCAGTTCTAGGAAACTGTCTATAAAATTCATTTAAAGCGTCTTGATCATCTTTTAATCCGTCAACTTCGTTTTGCCAGTAATTTATAACTCCTAATGTTATAGGTGTTCCTTGCGGTCCTTTAATAATGTCGGTCGGAGTGTCGAAGACAGGTATTCCATGAGAATCAATGTATCCTTCGTAATTCCACTCCATAGGAATGAACAAAGAATAGAGTCCCGAACGAGTCTGTCCATTTGCATTTCTTTTCGTGACATCTGAGTCATAATATAATTTTTTAAAATTATCACCACCTTTGTCTAATGAGTTACAAGTTGAACCCATCATGCATTTACCAATAATTCTACTACCTAATCTAAGGGTGGTTTTCGTAACACGCCAGTTGTTAAGGATGTTGTTCGGTCTCTCCCATTTACCGCTCTCATCGTGGACGAGGAGTTTGAGTTTCTCCCCATCATAGGAGTTATCACCGGTGTTTTTCCAATCGATGGTCGTGTCAAGACCTTGTAAGTCCGGTGCGGTTTCGTTTGCGGTAAGCTTACGTCTGGTAAGTTTACTTGCGGGGACACGGTAGGCGAGCTCGGTCTTAGGCCTGTCCATACCGTCCTGGATCGGTTTGAAAAAGAAGGGATAGTTAACTGATATGGGTACCACTTTATCGGTAAACATCGTCTTGGCATCAGGCCCAGATTTAGATAAAATTCCATATCTCGAGTCCGAGGATATGGTCGCCAAATTAACCACCTCTCCTGAGGCCATGAAAGAGAAACCAGATCTACGGTTCTTAAGGTAACACATCCCATAGGATCGTGAATCTGCCTTGCAAGCTTCCCAGAAAATGAAGAATAATCTATTTGACTCTCGAAAGTCTGGCTTCCCAACGTCAATTTTACTCCACTGCAAGTACATATAATGAGTGCCAGTAATGTAAGTAGGGTTGTCTTTGTTATAAAACCAAAAACCTTCTTCTCTACGAGCAAATTCTTTATCAATGTAATCATACCATGTTTCCTTAAAATCTAACGGATATTCCTCCCAATCAAATATTGTTTTAATTCTTTTTAATTCTTTTGGCAAAGGTTTGTATTCAAATCTATCAGATTTAAATTTACAAATATCATTAGCTTTTGGTAAGGCTATTTTTAAATTTTGTATTTCTACAACGTCACTTATCTCACCTGTTCTACTTATAATTACAATATCGTGTTCTATATTATAACCATACTCCCATTTCTTATACTTATTATTTTTTTTAAGTATTTTAGGTTTAATGTGATTATCTAATATTTTATATAAACTTTGCTGATACATTATTTAGACCTCCCTTCTGCAAAACCTTTAAATTCTTTTGGTTTTTTAGTTTCTTGTTCTACTTTACCTTCAATAATGTTTTCTTCTTCATTGATTTTAGACAGTATTTCAAAGGCATCAAAGATAGCTAGTTTTTTAGTTGCAGCTGCGTTTTTTAATCTATCTGCAGAAATATCAGGACCAAAATCAATAATAGGTTCCTTAGCTACTTTAATAAGTTCTTCAACTGCTATACGCCCAGCTTGGATTATATTCCTTTTTATTTTCTTTGTTTCCATATTTAATTACAATATCATTTGATTTCATACAATAAAGACGCTCATCATCTATAAAAAACTCCCACTCAGCACCGGGTTTAAATCCAACCATATCGCCTGAGTTAATATTAGATGCTTCTAACTTATTATTACCTATTTTTAGTATACCAACATAAGGTTGTTCTTTTCTGTTTCTTATATTATCAGAATTTTTTATTGGTTTTACAAAGCATCTATCACCAAAACTCTCCCATTTGTCTTTGTTTTTATACAAATATATTTGATCAAGCGCTGCAAAATATAAGTTATCTTTAAAATAAGAACGACTATTAGTCTGTTTACCTTGCATATTATAGAATCTTCTAAACACGTTTTGGTGTAAAACTATAGTGTCACCTTTTTTTATATCAGTGTTAATTGCTAAAGGTGTAGAAATAACCTTAGCAAATCTATTAACAAACTTCCAAGATTCAATTTTAGTATTTAAAATTAATTCTTTTTCACCTATTTTTTTACTATTAGCATACCTGTCTTCACCTATAGGTTTTACTATAAAATCGTATAAACTATTCATTAATACTCTAAATCATATTCAATTGATATAGACATGTTAAAGTTAAACTTTTTCCATGGCAATACTTCATTGTTTTTCTTTATATAAATATTATATGAGTTATCTTTTTCATCAAATAATATGTGAGATATTTCATGACCACCATAAACTTGTTGACCTAAAGAATAATGCATTGCATCGTTTTTATAATCAGAACCTATACTAATCTTTCTTATTATATTATTCATCTTTAGTTACTTTAGTATAAGCGCCATCGTTTAAATCTATATTAATAGCACCGTACTTGTTTTCTAAGGTTTTTTTATATTCTTCTTGTTCTTGATTAACACCTGCTAGATCGTGTAAAGCAGCGTGTTTCTGTGTTTCAAGAACTCCTACGTCAGTTGTAATTTTATAAAGTTTATTTTGAAAGTCTACAATCTTTTCTAACTCTTCTTTAGTTATTTTATTTTTTTCCATTTTATTTAATTTAATTTGTCATTAACCAATATCTTTTATAAATAGTCACGTGATTTGATTTACCTTCAAATTCACAATGTAATTCATCATCTATAAAAGTATAAGTAACAAAAGTCTCAAAATCGTTTACAGGATTATATATTTTAGTTTTTATGTAATTTTTACCTTGACCTATTACTGTTTCTTGTAATGTTTGATTTTCTTTAAAAGAAAAATTAACTAATTCATAACCTTTGTTTTCGCTGTGTAATATAACAACGTAATAACTTGTACTTTCGCTAGACCAAGCTCCTCTTAATTTATCGCTTAATTCTGTACCGTGTACAACGACACTAAATAGTATCATTATACTTAATAATAGTTTTTTCATAATATTTAATTTGATTTAATTTATAAGTGTATAATTACTTATTATTATTAACTTTTACTTTTTAAACATACTACTAGCCTTTTCAGTCGTTCGACCTCCAAAATAAGCTAATATTACGGACATCATTACTTTCTCAAAAGTATCATTCCAGTTATCATGTATTGTAAATGGTATAGTTTCTACACTATCTAGTATACCTGCAAAAGAAAATACAACAATACACCATATAAGAACTAGTGGACGCACGTTTTTTGACATCCAAGAATCGGACATAGAATCTGCTTTCCATCTAGAAGTTATAGACTCTATTTCTTTATTCTGTTGTTCGTATATTAATTGTTGTAATTTAATTTTATCATCTAAAGAAACGTCAGCTTTAGTTATTTCAGCTATTGCTTCTTTAGGAGATTTTACTCCTTGTAATATATTTCCTAGTGTAGGATTTATTACAGACGCTGCGCCAAACAATAATTGTCCAACGGTAGTATCTTTAAATTTTTTCGACATTATCTATCGTACATCTCGTTTCTTGACCTTAGATAATTAGCTCTTTCATCTGATCCAGGAGCACCTGTTCTCTTATATAATTCTTCTTGCCAAGGATATTGAATACCTGGCTTTTCGGACGTTGGCGCTTGATTAAGATTATTTCTTTCGTCTTGATAATATTCTAGATATTTTTCTGGATCAGCAAGTTGATACATAGCATTAGCTTCATTTACCATATCCATTCTATTTTGATACATTTTTAGTCTAGCTTTTTCAAACTCCTCTTTTTGTTTAGTCTTACTTAAGTCATATGTTTTATTAGTATCATCTATATATGCTCTGTATGGTTTTCCGTCTTTAGTTTTTTCGTAGTCAATATCTAGTAACCTAGGAGAATATCCAGTTTCTGGATCAAATCTCATAGCTCTTTGCTTTGTGGTATCATTAATCCATACATCTCCTGTTCTGTACAAATTAGCCTGTGAACCTGATGGTGAATAAACACCATCTGGACTTCCGGATTCTGTATAACCAGAATATCCACCACTTATATCGTCTCCTGATCTTCCTTGTTCGTCTACTACTTTATATTTATTTCTATATTCTGGATTAAAACCAGGATCTATTTGAGTATTATCATTTATATCTTGAACAGCTTTTTTAACACCTCTTGCTAATGCCATAACATTATTTAAAGGACTGTAGTTTTTGTTCAAAGGATTTTTTTGTCTATATGCCATAATTAATATTTTTCAAATGAATCGGTTTTTGAGTACGCTTCAGCTTCCCAAGGTAGATTTTGAGCACCTTCTTTCATATCGTCTCGTGAATATTTTTTACCTTTCCAATAAACAAAGTCATCATCATAATCAAGATCGCCTCGCTTCATTTGATCTATGTGAACCTTTTCATGATCTACAACACTCTGTCTTTCTTGCGGATCGGTTATTTTATCTGATACTAATATAGTACCATTATTATTTGCCTTACCTAAAACTCCTTCTTCAAGATCAGTTGCATAGATAGGTGTAGAGTCTTGTTTAAACGGAGGGTTTATTTTAAAACCACTACTTAATCTTATCTTCATTGTTTATAAGGAAATTTTTTATTTAAATAGTCTTGTCTTTTTTCACAACCACAAGGTTTATTAAGACTGCTAGCTAGTTTATTAACTACAGTCTTAATACCTGTTTTTTGCGTAAAGTTAGCTATACTATCACCTAAACCTCTAGGTTTCATTAATAGTTTAACTCACCGATTTCCCAACCAGTAAAAGCTGCTCCTGCTGGTAATTTAACAATAGATTCTCCAGAACCGTTATTATTTACTATAGCGTCTGAAAAAGCTTTTGCATTTTCTGCTTTAGTACTACCAGTTATGTAAAATTTATAAACTGTGTAAGCGGAAAAAGATAAACTAACTATGGCGTCAGTATTTCCTTTAAGTAAGATATTATATCCTCCATCTCCATCATAAGCATTATCAGTAGCTCCAAATTTATCTATAGGAAAGTTGAAGTCTCCTGCTTGATTTGATCCATATTTTCCGGCGTTCAGAGTAGCTCCTCCAACACTTGTTATTTTTATTGATGCTTTCATTATTTATTTTTATTTTTATTGTTATATTGATGTGTATTCAATAGATTGAGTTATTCCTACTACAGGAATAGTTCCTACACCAGGTATACCTCTGTATACAGCGTTATTTATAGTTTCTAATGCAGCTTGCGCAATTGGTACAGATGCTACGCCTGACGCGTCTACATACTCAACATACATATAAGCCTTGTCACCAGTGGATAATGGAATACAAACAGCGTTAGTTCCCGCGCCATCAAAATCTAGTACAGCAGGACCGCCTATCATGTCAACACTTAAAAGAGTGCCTCCGTATACTCTAATTCCAGCTCCAGCTGGATCAAATTGGATAAATTGATTCATTTTTTGTTTTTTTTAATTGTTTTATTTATTTATTTATAGTTTTAGGATAAAGGATTTAAAATAGATTCAAAATCTATATCTTTAATTTTAGCTTCATCTCTTGCTCTAATGTAATTTGTATAACCTTCTGGATCAAGAGTTTTTTGCGCAAAACTTCCTTTTTTAAGTTCTTGTTTTTGCTTTGGTTCTTGCTCTGGTTCTTTTTTACGTTTCTTGTTATCTTCAATAGCTTTACCTATTTTTTCACCAGCATCACCTATAGCTTTACCTATCATTTGTTGCGCTCTTAATTCATTTGAATTATCAGGGACTAAAATAGAACTACCATCTTTACCTATAGTCGGGTTTAACTTAGGTATATTAAAACTAGTAGCCATAGTGCTTTTATATTGATTTAAAGGAGATCTATTATTAAACCCTATTTTAAAAGAATTTTTATCTTTTAAAAGATTTGTTTTAAATTTACCTAAAGTTTCCATATTATCCTGCGTGATAACCTCTTAATGCAGCTTCTGCTTTTGCTTTGTTAGCATATTTTGCTGGCCAAGGTTTATCTGTTTTATTACTAATAACTCTCCAAGATCCACTAATTTGTTGAACACAACCTTTTCCGCCTTCTGACTTAGCGCATGCGTTAAAAGGTGAGTCAGCTCTTTCATCAATCATTGAATCAACTTCTCTTTTACGTTTTTCAGAATTATACTCGTTACTAGATCTTTCATCTACTTTTCTAGCTTTGCTTAAAAGTTTTTGTACTTTAGGATTTTCATAATCATACTCGTCCCCTCTTTCAGCTCCACTTCTTTCTGAAACTTTAATAGCTCTTTGCCTTAATTTATGTGATCTATTATGAGCATGCATAGGTGAGCAATGAGAATTCATTGGAGAAGGAGTTTTATCATTGTTTTGACCAAGTCCAAAAGAATCATTAATTCTTTGATTTACACTCATGTGAGCAGGTGACTCATGATCGTGCCTGTCGTTTTCTAGATAATGTAATCTAGCAGAAGCTGTTAAATCTTTGTTATACGCTTGTTTAGCGTCGTATCTCTCGCCTGAATAGCGAGGATGGTTTCCACTATATCCTCTTCCCATGATTTTTATTTTTTATAATCTTTTTTACCTGGCTTAGTTTTAGACTTATCTCCTTTATTTCCACCTAATACAACTCTGTCATATTTTTTAGCTGGAGAACCTTTTTTATGCCCCATTTTAGCAGGACTTTCTGGTGCAGCTTCAATTTTAGCTTTTAACGCTTCTGGTAGATTTTTTTGTTTGCCAACTAATTCTTTTTCCATAGGACTGTCTTTCTTCATTTTAGCTGGAGAACCACTATGTTTTGCTGCTTTGTGCTTTTCCCAAGTTCCTTCTGGTGCAAAATTCCTATGGTTAGTCATACCTCCAACACCTTTTGCTGGAGAACCTTTAGCATCACCTTTTTCAATATCAACTACTGGCATGTCTTTTAATTCTGCTGATTCTCTATTCATTGGTGAATCATGTCCCATTTCCATAGGTGAATGACCCATGTACATAGCTGAATCTCTGTGCATACCTGATTTCTTTTCATCTTTATGCATTTTTAACGCCGACTTCATCATTTTCATCGGGTTGTTTGGTTGTTTATATCCCATAACTTTAATTTTAAATTTTTTTTTATTTTAACTATTATCTGATGGTTGTAACGCAACCAAACCGTATTCGTCTACACTTACAGAGTCTGTGTCAAAAACTCTTTGTACTAAAATTTGTTCTAAACCTAAATCTGATGTATCATTTGGTTTAATAAATACTGGACTGTCTTGACCTCCAGGTATAACTTTTAATATTGTATTAGTATCAAAAGGTCCTATTAATGTATAACCAGGATTACCTTTAGTAACATTGTTTAAACCTCCATTGCTTCTGTATATTTTATAATCATATGGTGCTGCAACTCCTCCAACTGCGGGGCTAAGAGTTAGCGTTTCATCATCTATGACATCAATAACTTGAGTGATAAATGTTGGACGACCTGTTGCGTTATCATCTACATACACAACATCACCAACAGCTACTCTATCGCTATATCCTGTTCTTGCTGTATTGTATCTACCTTTAAATTTAGCTCCAGCTGTAGTAAGCGTAGCACCGGTTGTACTACTTGTGTCAGATATATATTCTCCTGGTTGAGGTATATTTATAGTATCGCTTTTTAATACCGGAATTGCTCTGTTAAATAATGTCATTTTATTTTTGTGCTTTTAATGTTATTGGACCTGGTGAATAAGGAACGCCTGCATTTTTTAATTTCATGCCGTATATTCCAGAACTACTACCTTCGCCATGTAGTCTTCCTACTTGACTTAACGGCCCGTCCCATACAGCACTTTCTCCAACTATTCCACCTCTTTTACCACCCATATCTTTTGTGTGGCCTGGATCTATTTTATAATGTTTATGATTCATTTTTTTAATTTATAAATTTATTAATGGTTTTTTATTTGCAATATTCGGGCTTCCAAACAAACGTGAACCTGCGAATTGCGTACTAGGACTAAAATTACCAGCTGTTGCAATAGGAGCGTTTCCTACAGCTGTACCAGCACAAGGATCACCACTTGCTGCTTGCGCTGCGTTATTTTCTGGAATTGCAGCTGCTTGTGTTGGATTTGTTGTGCTAGCAGGTTCTGGTGGCATACCAAAACTACCTAATGTTTGTCTTCTTTCTATTTCAGCCTGCATAGCTGTTCTTTGATCTTGGAACGCTCCGCTCATCATAGGGTTCATTGAAGAATAAGAGTCATATTGTGATCTTAAGTCTTCATCAGACATGTTACCATAAGCTCCACTGTACAGGCTGCTCATGGAATTACCCATCATACCGAAATTTAAAGGACTATTTTTATTCATCTGTTTTTATCTTTATTTACATTATATATAGAAGTTTGTAAAACTTTATCTATATAACTTTTACCTTTCATTATAGAGTTTCTTCTTTCACTTGTAGGTATATCATCTTCACCTAGCATGATTCTGTAAATTCTTTGTATTAATTGTTTACCTTTAAAAGAAACTTTATATATATTATATTTTTGAGTTGTCCTATTTCTATTTCTCCATACTACAACCCAATTATTTTGTATTAATTTATTCCACCTTCTATTATCCCAACTATAAGAATACGAACCTATTTTAAAATCTTTAATAGTGAACATGTCTATACAGTCTAGATATATAAGTAGTTCTAAATCAGAATCAGTTAAGCCGTTATTTTTACAAGCCCACTTACGTATAATGCGATAGTGTTTAAGCAGATTGAGATCTTTTAAATCTCCTGCCGATAGCCTTTTCATAAAACAACGACGACGTCTTGCGCCTTAATAACTTGATATGTGTTTTTATTTATTTCAATAGAATGACCAGCGTGTCTATCATAAAATATAGTATTATTTTCTTCTAAACCTTTTATACCGTCTCCTACTGATATTATCTTTGCTTCTATATATCTAATGTCTGCTCTATCATTTTTGTTTAACAACAAACCTCCTTCTGACTTAGTTATATTTTCTTCTATCTTTTGTATAATTAAATTACTTCCTACTGCTTTCATCTACACGTATATTATTAATTACACAATCAGTTGATAGTATTGTAGTTGCTACAGATGCCGCGTTTGTTAATGCGCTTTTAGTCACTAACAAAGGATCAATAATACCTTCTTTTATCATGTGTACCATATTTCCTGTAACTACATCAATCCCATAACCTTCTTTTTTAGGAACTTCTGCTTTTATACCAGCATTATCTAATATTGTTCTAAATGGGTATAATATTGCTCTAGATAAAATTTCTTCACCAATATTTTTTTCTTTTATATTTAATGCTGCGTTTAATAAAGCAACACCACCACCTGGAACAATCCCTTCTTTTATCGCGGCTTTAGTAGCACATATAGCGTCTTCAACTCTATCTTGTTTTTCTTTTAGTTCTATATCTGAATTAGCACCAACTTTAACAACTGCTACTTTTGCAGATAATCTAGCCAACCTATGTTCATAACCCACAACTTCGTGTGGTTTTAATTTTTTAGATAATTTATTTTTAATGTCTAAAATTATGTTTTCAACTTCTTCACTAACATTATCAACTTGAATTATAGTTTGGTCGTTGCTAGTAGTTGTTTTTAAACAGGTACCTAGGTAATCAATTTCAATTGTATTTAAATCATCACCTAAATCTTCATTTATTATTTGAGAGTTTGTAAGCAATGCAATATCTTCTAGTATTTCTTTACGTCTTAATCCAAAAGATGGTGGATCTACAATATTTACTTTTATATTACCCTTCATTTTATTCATTACTAAAGCTGATAAAACCGGTGGTTCTACATCCCCAATAATAAATAAAGCTTTATTATTCTTAATAACGTATTCTAACACGTTCTGTATTTGTCTAATTGAATCAATTTTAGAATCAACTATTAACACTAGAGGGTTTTCTAACTCTGCCGTGTTGTTTTCTTTATTTGTTACAAAGTTAGGGTTTAATAATCCTTTATTATACTCTATTCCTTCTACTACTTCAACTTTAGTTTCACCATGTTGTGATGGTTCCATTATTACAACACCAGTTTTACCTACTGATATAAAAGCGTTAGCAATTAATTCACCAAGTTCACTATCGTTATTTGTTGATATTGTAGCAATTTGTTTTATTTTATCTTCAACTGGTACTGATATTTTATCTAAATATTCTATAACTTTACTCGTAGCATTTAGAATACCATCTTTTATTTCTCTACTGTTTGTTTTGTCTATATGCTCATATGCTTCTTTTAATATAGCATGTGCTAGTATAGTTGCGGTTGTAGTTCCGTCACCAGCTTCTCTTACTGTTTTACGTGCAGCTTCTTTAATTAATGTTGCACCCATGTTTTCTACAGGATTTAAAAGAACAATCGAATCAGCAACAGTTACTCCATCTTTTGTTATGATAGGATTACCATTTGCATCTTCAAGTATAACACACTTACCGCTAGCTCCTAACGTGGAGCTAACAGCTTTTGTGAGTTTTTCTATTCCTTTAAATACTTGTTTTCTAGCTTCATCGCTAAAATTTAGATTTTTTACAATCATAGTATTTAATTTAATTTAATTTAATTATTTAAAAGTTTTAACAACCTTAGGTCCTTTTAAGAAATCTACTTTTTTAGCATAATGCTCTACTGATCCATCAATAGCTGCTTCTGCGCCTTCAATAGTTTCTCTTCTAGTGACATCGTGCCATTTTTCACAACACTTGTCTTTTTCAGGGTCACAAGGACAATCGATGTCTTTGTATTCTGTTTGAAAAAATCCGTTTGGTAATTGGGTTATCCTCCAGTTCTTTTTTTCTGCAAGATGTTTCCAAAGTTTAATGGTTTCTTCTGTAATTTGTGGTTGACTATTCCACGTTTTAGTCTGATAATAAAACGTCATAATATTTGGTTTTAAGTTTATATTTGGTTTGTTGCTCTTCCCGAGCAGGGTATGTTATTATCCTAGAGAACTAATATTAATTCCGCTAGGTGGGAAAAAATTTATTACTTCTTCTACTGAACTGTGGGCTTCTAGTAATGCTGTACTTATTGCTTGGTCTAATACTCTTTTTGCGTCACCTGTTGGCATTCCATTAGTTATACTAACCTGATAGTTTTGTGAACTTGAACCACCACTTTGACCGAAAGATAGTATTGTAAACTGTATCCTTAATGGTGCATCATTAAACTCTGTTTCAAAGTCACCTATTTCATCTACAGGAACTAAGTTAACTATATTGTTTAAACCAGCAGATCCAGCAGGAAGAGAATTTATGTATAGGTATTTACTCATGATTTTTTTATTTTAAAGTTTAAATTGGACAATTACTATTTTGAACGTTGTTTACTTGTCCACTCTGTGGATCCCAATTACAAAACGCACCATTAGTAAAACTAGCAGTACCTACTAATGAATTTCCTGCAGGTAAATAAACGTTACTAGTCCATAACTCAATGAATTGGCTCGCATTTCCTCCAGGAGAAAATTCCGTTGCTCCATTACCAAAACCAGGTACACCACCTCCTGGTGAAGCTGTGAACATAGGGGTTTGACCGTAATTCATTGCAAACGGTTGGAAAGATGCGTTTGCAGAACCCGCTGTATTATAATTAAAAGATATGTATAATTGAGCATTGTTAAAATTTGCAACATTAGAATCAACAAGCGATAAACCAAAAGCAACATCTAAGTTAGTAAAGTCAGGTTTATTAGTTGTAGCATTATTTAGAATACCAACTGGCCACATTGCATTATTTAAGCCATAAATTTCTCTAGAATTTGTGAGATTACAAGCCTCAGAGCTAGTTGGTTCTGCTTGTAATCCAAAAACATTATAATAATTATTATAATTTGTAGTTGGTCCGTTATTGGGAAGGAAACTTCTAATAGCAAATGATATAGAATCCATATTAGCATTAAATACAGGTCCAGCACCTAGATTTTTTAAATTATACACAAAGTCTAAAAGAAGTGGGCAAATGGTGATAGCTGAAATTAAACTAGAACTATTTACTGTTATAAAAAATTTTGAACTATTAAATGAAAGAGCATAATCACCAGCATCAATTGGACCTGGTAAACCATTACCATTTTTGTTTGGATTGTATATATAAGTACCTACAGGTGGGGTTGTGCCTCCAGAGTAGTCTAAACCTACTTGAGTATTTGGATTTGCTGCGCACGCAGTATTTAAATCAGCTGCTGCTGCAATATTACCTGTTGCTACACTTCCTCTTACACCTACATCTGTAATTGTAACTTGTGGAAGATATTCATTTAATACAAGCGCTGATGCAGATGTTAAACATTCTGATAACCACTTATAAAATTGTCGCTTTATAAAAGCTTGACTAACCTCATTTCCTGGGTTTATAAACTGTACAAATACATATTGATTACTCCATTGAAAGTTAGTATTACTAGCCCCATACGCTATTCCAATGCTATTGTTACTAACTTGTACAACATTGATTCCTTGTAATTGTATTGGTTTTTTAAGTCCTGCAACGTTTACTATACCTATTCTACTCATTTTTTATATTTATAATATTTTTCTTAAGTTTATTATTACTTGTTTTTATGTATTTTTACACTAAATCTTAGCTTGGAATATAAATGTAATAGCTAATTCACCAGTATTTGGCGTAACGGTTCCTGATTCTGTACCTATAACAGCTATTTGATCTCCTGCGTTAAAATCT
>PVMK01127561.1_pt1 | contig 32090 bp, 31 predicted proteins | sample 1853481 | NCBI WGS metagenome assembly PVMK01 (sample SAMN08533507, study PRJNA380276) | Marine sediment metagenome, whole genome shotgun sequencing project.
CCTATGTGCCGAGTTCGGATACCTATATCGAAAAAGATGCATCTGTTAATGACCATATTGACCAGATGCGGATATCTGCAACAAAGGCCCACCATGGCAAACGTCATTGCCAACACGCGCCGCCCTGCGCTGATCCTTGCCCATAACAAGACCCTGGCCGCACAGCTGTATTCGGAGATGCGGGATTTTTTCCCCGACAATGCAGTGGAATATTTCGTGTCCTACTACGATTACTACCAGCCTGAAGCCTATGTGCCGAGTTCGGATACCTATATCGAAAAAGATGCATCTGTTAATGACCATATTGACCAGATGCGGTTGTCTGCAACAAAGGCGCTGTTGGAGCGTAGCGATGTCATTATCGTTGCCACGGTTTCGGCGATATATGGCCTCGGGGACCCGGCTTCCTACCATGGCATGATCCTGCATGTTAAGGAAGGGGATCGCATAGACCAGCGTGCGATTCTTAAAAGGCTGGCTGAACTGCAGTACATGCGCAATGACCTTGAACTGCGAAGAAGCACCTTTCGTGTGCGCGGCGATGTCATCGACATTTATCCTGCAGAATCCGAACGCCTTGCCATACGAATCGAGCTGTTCGGTGATGAAATTGAGCATATTTCCAAATTTGATCCGCTTACCGGGGGAGTGGAAGAACACCTGAAACGGGTTACGGTTTACCCAAAAAGCCACTACGTCACGGCCCGGGAGACCATCCTCGGAGTGCTTGACGAGATCAAGGACGATCTGCGCGAGAGGCTGGGGCAGCTGCGGGAGGCGGGAAAGCTGGTCGAAGCCCAGAGACTGGAACAACGCACGCTGTACGACCTGGAAATGATGCATGAGCTGGGGTACTGCAATGGTATTGAAAACTACTCGCGTTATCTTTCTGGCCGCGATGAAGGCATGCCGCCACCGACCCTGATGGACTACCTGCCGGATAACGCGCTGGTTTTTATCGATGAGAGTCATGCCACCATTCCGCAACTGGGGGCAATGTACAAGGGCGACCGTTCCAGGAAAGAAACCCTGGTGGAATACGGATTTCGCCTGCCGTCTGCCATGGACAACCGGCCACTGAGATTCGATGAATTTGAAGGGTTGTTGCCCCAGGTAATTTTTGTATCCGCAACGCCGGCAGATTATGAGGCAAAACGTGCACCGGAAGCTGTAGAGCAGGTGGTACGTCCAACCGGGCTGCTCGACCCGGAAATTGAAATTCGTCCGGTCGAGTCCCAGGTCGATGACCTGATGTCAGAAATAAACCTGAGAGTATCGGTGCACGAAAGAGTCCTGGTGACTACGCTGACCAAGCGAATGGCAGAGGACCTCACCGAGTACTTTCATGAGCACAACATACGGGTACGGTACCTGCACTCCGACATAGATACCGTGGAACGGGTTGAAATTATTCGTGACCTCCGCAAGGGCGTATTCGATGTTCTGGTCGGGATCAACCTGTTGCGTGAAGGGCTTGATCTTCCGGAAGTGTCCCTGGTTGCCATACTCGATGCCGACAAGGAGGGGTTCCTGAGATCAGCGCGCTCTTTGATCCAGACCATTGGACGGGCGGCCAGGAATATCAATGGAAAAGTCATTTTGTATGCAGATCGGGAAACAAAGTCTATCCTGGCAGCGGTCAGTGAGACCGACCGTCGCCGTGATAAACAGCGTATCTACAACCAGGTAAACGGCATAATCCCCAAATCCATTGTCAAGCCGGTTAAGGACATTATCGATGGCGTTACATCCGATGATTCGTTGTGGAATGAATTACCGGAACTTGCCGGAGTTGCAGAAGAGGGGGAAGAGTATTTCAGGCAATCACCAAAGGATCTCGGCAAGCTGCTGAAGAAGCTGGAAAAGGAAATGTATGGTTACGCCAGAAACCTGGAATTCGAGGCAGCAGCGTCAGTGAGGGACCGTATCAACCGAATTCGTACCGGCAAGTTTCTCGACGAGGGTAAGGTTTAACTGCGCTGGCAGCTGGCGATACAGCCATTCAACGAAATTCAGGGTGATACGCTGTTAATATCGACCCCTTCATTCTCAAACATATCGATTAATCGAAGCAGGGGTAAACCCATTAACGTATTCGGATCGCTGCCGCTAAGCCGCTTTATCATCCGGATACCCGGGCCTTCCACTTTCAGGCTGCCGCAGCAATCATAGGGTTTTTCAGTTTCCAGGTACTGCTCGATCACTGCCACATTCAGATCTCTATACTTCACTTCGTAAGTATCAACGGTACACTGCAAGCTGCCCGTCTCCGCATTGACCAGTGCGAGCCCGGTATACAACACTGCGCTGGATCCGGACACCAGGGTCAGCTGTCTCACGGCATCCTCGTGATTACGGGGTTTCCCGAGTATTTCTTGCTTGCATGCAAGAACCTGGTCAGATCCTATGATCAGGGAATGCGGGTATTGTGCACTTAATGCCTGGGCCTTGCCCTTTGCTAAGCGGGTAACAAGCTCGGGCGCTGTTTCACCGGGCAGGGCGGATTCGTCGATTTTCGGAGAACAGCAGGTAAATGTAAATGCAGCGCTTTCGAGGATGTGTTTTCGATAGGGTGAAGATGAGGCGAGAACAATTTCAGCATTCATGGATTTTGGATTTATTGGGTTAGCAGTTTTCGAAATTGCGATAAAATTCTATCAGCGTAAATTTAAAATAAACAACGAAAAGTTCGCTGATTCCCCAGTGCCAACATCGTAAACAATCTGGTAATCTCAATCAATGCAATTAAAAAAGTGTATTTGCGAATGAATACGGGGTTTACACGGTTTACAATTGATGTCTAATCAGGATAAGCCCGACGAGTCTGAGCATGACTAACTGGCTGGCAAAACGGATCTACAATTACCTCCACAAGGAGTTCTATACCCCCACCCGCTTGAAAAACCGAGACGTACTGCGCCAGGGAGCCACCTGTGAGCGTGAGGTCGCGGAGCGCATGCGCAAGCAGCAAGAGTCTGAGGCCCTGGTAGTACACAAACAGCGTGAACGACAAATAGTTGAGCAACGTGAGCGATTGCGAAAGCTAGAGGATGGCACGGGAGTCCCACCTGGCGTCAACTCCGGGCCAACGGGAAACCAGACCCCATAACTCCGCGTCCTTATCCGATTTCAGAAATAAAAAGCCCGGCGGCCTATACCCGGTACATCCACGGGTTCCGACTGGAGCAAATTGCGCAAAGGTGGCCCATTAGATTGAGTATAACGCGGTCATTAAAGACAGGAAAACTTCTACAAGCATTTCAGTATCTACTTATTGCCCGATATAGTCCACGAGCAGTGTCCGGGATTCTGGCGTATCCTTTTGATTTTTATTGGTTTAAACTGTCCGTATTTTACCAACTAGAAGTAGTGGCTTTTTGGGCAAACTTACTAAAAAGAAAACCTCGCGTCGCCAGTTTCTGAAGAAAGCGTGTTCCGCATCCCTTTTGGCAGGCATGGCCCCTGCGATTATTCCAAACCTCGCTCGGGCGCAGCAGAAAACGCTTCGTATCATGCGCTGGAAAAATTTTGTCCCAGGCTTCGAGACTTGGTTCAATGAGACCTTGGCTAAAGAATGGGGCGAGGAAAACAATACTCGGGTGATTATCGACAACGTCGGCCTCGGCGAGATTAATAGCCTGGCTGCGGCTGAGGTGAAAGCCCAGGAAGGCCATGATCTCGTGCTGTTTCTTGCATCACGTGCGCTCCTGGAAGACCACGTAATTGATCATCGTGAAGTCTTTGAGGAGTGCCAACGACTTTATGGCAATCCCTTCGAGTTTACTTCCAGAAGTTGTTACAACCCCCGCACAAACAAATATTTTGGTTTTTGTGAGAGTTACCTGCCTACAGTTCTGACTTATCGAAAAGAACTCTGGGATGCAGTAGGACAAGCACCCACGTCATGGGAGAGTATCCGCAAGGGTGGACGCGCCGTCAAATTATTACATGAGACGCCCGTCGGTATCAGTCTTGCGCCAGAGCACAACAACAAACACAGTATTCGCGCCATCATGTACGCGTTTGGTGCTTCAGTACAGGACGAAAATGGTAATTTGGCACTCAAGTCCAATAAGACCTTGGAGGCGCTCAAATTCTTCAAGGCACTCTATGAAGAAGCTATGACGACCGAAGTTCTGGCCTGGGACCCTCCAGCCAACAACCGCTACATGCTTTCCGGTGCCGTCAGTCTGACTTTGGATACAATGTCGATTATTAGAGCCGCAGAGAATAAAAATTTTCCAATGAATGAACATCTTGCACTGGCCACCTTACCCGAGGGGCCAGCTGGAAGAATTGGACCGAGCTTCGGCGTAAATATCTATGCAATTTGGCGCTTTGCAAAAAATCCTGAAGGTGCGAAAAAGTTTCTCGTGGACTACATCGGCAGATTTCAGGAAGGATTTCTTGCCAGTGGATTCCAGAATATGCCGAGTTATCCCGGTTCTGTTCCCAATTTCGAAAAGCTCGTTGGTGCAGATAAAAGATATAAGTTACTCAGAAATGTTCCAGCCACTTTGACCAATCTCGGTTATCCCGGGTATTCAAACGCAGCAACCGATGAAGTTCGAGGGAAGGGGATTGTTTCCAAAATGTTCACGAGTGCTGCTACTGGAGAGATGACGCCTGAAGAGGCACTCGATCTGGCCGCCAAGGCGATTGGGCCCATCTTCGACAACTGGCGCGAGGCTGGCAAGATTTAGGCAGAATTTAATTCCATGCGTATCCGAAATAAGCTCCTTTTGGCAATGGCTGTTCCAGTGGGGCTGCTGATCACGCAAATTGTGCTTGTAAACGTATTCATTCGTGAGTTGCAATCGGCGGTAGATTTTATCTCATCAGCCCACACCGTCATTGAAGCAGATTTTGTCGCTGCCGATCTTGTCAGCTCGATGCGTAAAGAAGTCAAACAACTGCCATCGCGTTATCTAAAAACGCAAGCCGAGACAAACGATGTTACCCACTCTTTACGGCCACAATGGAAGGAGCTGACGTCGCTTATCAATGCTATATCGGTTTCAAACGCAACCCGGGCAATTGAGCCCGATATCGTTAACGCTGTAATCCAGAGCTTTGCTAATACATCTGAGGAATACGAACAAACCGAGGCAGCTGTGATTAGTGACCAGACAGACCTGGATACCCTGATTGAACGGGCGATTTTCATCGACAAGGCATTGGTTAGCCTGTCGACTGCATTGAATACGCTGGCAGTGGAACTTCGCAAACAGCTTCAGGTAGCTGTCGACCGGGAACGAAAGATTCATAACCGGCCGGCCATTGCCGGTATCGTTATGGGCGGTCTCGCGGTACTACTGCTCCTTGCATTCACGTGGCTATATGTTGATCGGCATTTCGTTTCGCGGTTAACGGCTCTCAGTAAAAGCATGCTGGACATAGCGCGGGGAAACCTGCGTGCAGTGCTACCTGTTGTAAAAGGCGATGACGAAGTCACTGAGATGGCCGAAGCACTAACTGTGTTTCGAGATACTGCTGTCGAAATTGAAGAAAATAATCTTCGTGAAATTGCCGAAGCTCGCCAAAGGTTAATTGACGCAATCGAGAGTATCTCGGAGGGGTTTTCACTTTACGATAAAGAGGATCGGCTGGTTCTGTCAAATAAGCGATATCAGGATCTCCTGTATCCCGGAATGGAGGATTTGATAGTGCCCGGAACACCGTTCGCGACAATTATTCAAAATGCCGCTAACTCCGGACTAGTGGAAGATGCCATAGGCCGTGTTGATGAATGGATTGTCGAACGAATGGAACGGCACCGCAATCCAACGGGAACCTTCGTGATGTATCGTAATAGTGGTTCCTGGATTGAAGTTACAGAACATAAGACATCCGATGGCGATACTGTGGCAATCTATGCGGACATCACAAATCAGAAAAAATCAGAGATTGCACTGCTTGAGGAAAAACAAAGGGCTGAGGAAGCCAATGTACTGGTGTCACAGAAAAATAAGATGCTTGAATCTCTGTCCACAAAGTTATCAAAATATCTATCGCCACAAGTTTATTCATCAATTTTCAGTGGGCACCAGAATGTAGAGATAACAAGCAAACGAAAAAAATTAACCGTGATGTTTTCTGATATCGCCGGATTCACTGAAATCACCGACACGTTAGAATCAGAAGAACTTACGCAACTACTGAATCAGTACTTAACAGAAATGGCAAATATTGCGTTGGAATACGGAGCAACCATAGACAAATATATTGGCGACGCCATCATGATTTTCTTTGGCGATCCGGAAACTAAAGGAGTAAAGGATGACGCAATGGCGTGTGTAAACATGGCAATCGACATGCAACGGCGGATGTGCGAACTCCAAAAGGAATGGCGCGACCGAGGAATGGAAAACCCTTTTCAGCTACGCATAGGGATTAACACCGGTTTTTGTACCGTGGGAAACTTCGGTAGCGAAGACCGGATGGACTACACGATTATTGGCAACGAAGTAAATTTAGCGGCACGTCTACAATCACTCGCTGAATTGGGTGAGGTACTTATCTCTCACGAAACTTACTCTTTGATCAACGATACATTGCTGGCAATAGAACAGCCGACGGCCTCTGTAAAAGGTTTTGCCAAGCCTGTCAGAAATTACAAGGTAATGGTTCAGCTAGATCAATCCGCAGATCAAAGCAGAATTATTCACGTAAACAAAAATGGCATTCGTATTGCATTGGATCTAGACAGTCTCAACAAGGTGGAAAAAAGAAATACCATCGAAACGATTGAGCGTATCCTGTCAATGCTGAAAAACTGATCAATGAGAACTTGCAAGTCCTAAAATAACTCTCTAACTCATTGTTATTGAGTAGAGAATTGTGGCGGGCCCGGAGGGACTCGAACCCCCGACACCCTGGTTCGAAGCCAGGTACTCTATCCAGCTGAGCTACTGGCCCGCAAAGTTGCTGTCAGTGAGACTATTTACATCAAATTTCCGGATTAGTCGAGTTTATTTCTCAATAATTCGTTGACCTGCTTCGGATTGGCTTTTCCCTGGGTCTGTTTCATGACCTGGCCGACGAAAAAACCGAAGACTTTCTGGTTACCATCCCTGTACTGCTGTACCTGGTCTGTGTTTTGGGCAAGGATTGAATCGACTATGGCTTCAATTTCCGCGCTGTCAGTTATCTGTTTCAGGCCTTTCTGTTCAATAATTTCATCGACGCCCAGTTCGCTTGCCCACAGGTGCGAAAATACATCCTTTGCTATTTTCCCGGAGATTGTGTTGTCATGGATACGATCCAGCAGTGTGGCCAGCTGGCTACTGTCAACCGGGGAGGCGGAGATCCCAATGGCCTCGCTGTTCAGGGCTGCACTGAGTTCGCCATTAATCCAGTTGGCTGTCAGTTTTGCATCGGCGCTGGATGATTTCACCGTGTTTTCAAAGTAGTCGGCGACTTCCCGATCTCCTGTCAGTTTGTCGGCATCCAGTTGAGACAGGCCGTATTCCGACCGGAACCGCTGATTCCTTGCTTCGGGTAACTCCGGCAGGGTTTGTCGCACAGACTCAATAAAACTATCCTCAAGAACCATCACAGGTAGATCTGGATCTGGAAAATAACGATAGTCGTGGGCTTCTTCCTTCGAGCGCATGGACCGGGTTTCGTCACGATCGGAGTCATATAATCGGGTTTCCTGGACCACTTTACCACCGTCCTCAATCAGTGCGATCTGCCTTTCAACTTCGAATTCGATGCCCTTTTCGACAAAGCGGAAGGAGTTGATGTTCTTGAGTTCAGCCCGGGTTCCAAGCTGCTCCTGTCCCAGTGGACGGACCGACACATTGGCATCACAGCGAAACGACCCTTCCTGCATGTTGCCGTCTGATATTTCAAGGTATCGCACCAGTGTATGCAGTTTTCGAAGATAGGCCACGGCTTCCGCGGCAGAACGCATATCCGGCTCCGACACGATTTCAAGCAGGGGCGTACCGGCACGATTAAGGTCTATACCGGTCATGCCATGATAATCTTCGTGCAGGGATTTTCCGGCATCTTCTTCGAGGTGCGCGCGGGTGATACCAATAGTTCGTTTACCCTGGCCCGTTTCAATTTCGAGCTGGCCCCTGCCGACTATTGGCACTTCAAACTGGCTGATCTGGTATCCCTTGGGCAGGTCGGGGTAAAAGTAGTTTTTACGGGCAAATATAGATCGTTTATTAATTTCTGCGTTTATGCCGAGACCGAACTTTACGGCAAGGCGTGCTGCCTCCCGGTTCATCACCGGAAGCACACCGGGCAGGGCGATGCTGACATCGCAGGCCTGGGTGTTGGGCTCGGCCCCGAAAGCAGTGGATGCCCCGCCGAATAATTTGCTCTTTGTTGCCAACTGGACATGAACTTCCAGGCCGATTACCACCTCCCACTCCATTATTCACATCCTCCCGGAATTCTCTGGTGCCAATCTGTTTCCTGCTGGTACTGGTGGGCGACATTGAGAATAGAAGATTCGTCCAGGTATTTGCCTACAAGGTGCAGGCCTATGGGCAATTCGGAACTGTCAAATCCCGCTGCTACTGACATTGCCGGTAGTCCAGCCAGGTTGGCCGAATTTGTGAATATGTCATTGAGGTACATTTCTATCGGATTGTCATTCTTCTCCCCGGTCCTGAATGCGGTAGTTGGCGTGGTCGGTCCGAGGATGACATCACACTTCTCAAATGCACGGGTGAAGTCATCTGATATGAGGCGTCGGAGTTTCTGGGCCTTTATGTAGTATGCATCGTAATAGCCGGAAGACAGGACATAGGTCCCTATCATGATCCGGCGCTGGACCTCTTCGCCAAATCCTTCGGCCCTGGTTTTTTCATACATGTCGGTGAGATCGTCGTACTGTTCGGCCCGGTGGCCGAATCGAACCCCGTCAAACCGGGACAGGTTCGAAGATGCCTCTGCTGGCGCCAGGACATAGTAACAGGGGATGCCTGCTTCGCTATTGGGCAGTTCCACTTCCACGGTTGTTGCCCCCATCCCTTCGAGCACCCGGATTGCATCCTGCACGGCAACCGCCACTTCGCTGTCGACCCCGTCGCCAAAAAACTCTTTGGGCAGGCCAATAACCCTGCCGGAAAGTGACTGGTCGAGGGAGGCGGATAAATCCGGAACATCATGCTGCAGGGAGGTGGAATCGCGAGAATCGAACCCTGACATGGCCTGCAATACTATTGCTGCATCTTCAGCGCTTGTGGCAAGTACCCCACCCTGGTCAAGGGAGGAAGCAAACGCAACCATCCCATAGCGCGATACCCGTCCATAACTCGGCTTGATGCCGCTCAATCCGCAGAATGCTGCTGGCTGCCTGATTGATCCACCGGTGTCCGTAGCCGATGCCACGGGGGCCAGACGGGCAGCAACCACGGCTGCGGAACCGCCAGAGCTGCCCCCCGGCACCCGCTGCCTGTCCCATGGATTGGCCACGGTCCCGTAAAAGCTGGTTTCGTTGGAGGATCCCATGGCAAATTCATCCATGTTTGTCTTTCCAAGGGTCACCATGCCCGCTGCATTTAACCGCGCTACAACTGTTGCGTCATAGGGTGAGACGAAATTATTGAGTATTTTTGATCCGCAGGTGGTTAAGATGCCTTTGGTGCAGAACAGGTCCTTGTGGGCAATCGGAATGCCCGTGAGGCTGCCGCCCTCGTTTCGATCAATTAACCTGTCCGCCTGCCTTGCCTGGTCCAGGGCCCTGTCTTCGGTGATCGTGATAAAAGCATTGAGCTCTTGTTCGGATTCAATCCTGGAGAGGAAATGGCGGACAAGTTCCTCGCTGGAGTAGTCCCCCTTACGCAATGCTTGAGCGTGTTCCGCGATGGTTCGGGTATGAATATCACCCATGACTATTCGATAACCCTGGGAACAAGGTAGAGCCCATCTTCGGCTTGCGGAGCAATGGCCTGGTATTCATCCCGGTGGTCGGTCTCGGTTACCTCATCGTCGCGCATCCGCAATGCCGCATCCTGGGGATGGGACATGGGTTCGATGTCGCTGGTATCGAATTGATTCATTTGCTCGACCAGCTCCATAATCTGGCTTAACTGGGCAGCGTAGTACGCGGCCTGTTCGTCATCGGTTTTTAGCCTCGCAAGTTTGGCGATGTGCTTGATTTCTTCAGCTGAGAGTGACATAAATTTAACTTGAAATTTCCGGTGTCCTGACATAAAAAGCGCATCAACTTACCATAGGATTGCGTAGTTGAATAGTACCGTATGGATTGTTAAGCTACGCGCTTCAATTTTTGGCGATTTCGCCCAATTTTTACCTTATTTTGCGTACTAATTACAATGTTTAAACGCCTGTTAGGCTTCTTTTCAAATGACCTCGCCATAGACCTTGGCACAGCAAACACTCTCATTTACGTCAGGAACAGGGGCATTATCCTTGACGAACCCTCCGTCGTTGCCATAAAGAGCACCGGTGGATCAGGCAAAAGCGTTCTTGCCGTGGGACACGATGCCAAGCGCATGCTGGGCCGGACTCCGGGCTCTATCCAGGCGATTCGGCCGATGAAGGATGGCGTAATTGCCGACTTCAATGTCACCGAGGATATGCTCAAATATTTTATCCGCAAAGTACAGGAAAACAAGTTTTTTTCCAGTCCGAGAATTATCATATGCGTACCCTGCGGGTCAACCCAGGTTGAGCGCAGGGCGATCCGGGAATCCGCCACCAGTGCGGGGGCCAGGGAGGTGTATCTGATTGAGGAGCCCATGGCGGTCGCTATCGGTGCCAACCTGCCCGTTGCTGAACCAACCGGATCCATGGTTGTGGACATCGGAGGCGGTACCACGGAAGTCGGTATTCTCTCCCTTGGCGGTATGGTTTATTCAAATTCCCTCAGGATTGCCGGGGATTCTTTCGATGAAGCAATCGTCAACTATATTCGCAGGCGCCATGGTGTTCTGATTGGTGAAGCCACTTCAGAAAGAGTCAAACAGACTATTGGCACTGCCTGGTCGGAATCTGATCATAAGGAAATGGAAATCAAGGGCCGCGATATTGCAGAAGGGATGTCCCGCAGCCTGGTAATAACCAGTGAGGAAATTTACGAGGCGATTAGTGACTCCCTCGAGCAGATTATCCAGGCAATTCGCCAGGCACTGGAAAAAACCCCACCCGAGCTGAGCGCAGATATTGGAGAGAAGGGGATGGTCATTGCCGGCGGCGGCGCGTTGTTAAGGGATATGGACCGGAGACTGATGCAGGATACTGGACTGCCTGTGGTGATTGCTGAAGATCCGATGACCTGTGTAGTAAAGGGCTGTGGACGTGCCCTCGAAGAAATGGATGCGCTGGGCGATGTGTTCGCAGCCGATGGTTAGGTATCCACCGCAGGGTTTATTGCGCACTAGTAAAGATTTCGGTTTTAAAAACAAGGTTGTTCCTGTAAAGGAGAATTTTGCACCGATTTAACTCATCTGTACCTGAAAATAAACATCCGGCGGCTCGAGTCAGCCCTGGACAGCTTCTTACCCTGAAGGAGATACAGGAACCCCGAGATGAGCTATAACCAGGCTTCACCGCTTTACCGGTTTTCCCTGTTGCTGGTTCTATCGGTGGGAATGATGATCATAGATCATCGAAGCAACTTGCTGCGCTCGGTCCGGATCGTTACATCGGTCATCAATATTCCGTTCGAATTATTGGTCGGGTTACCTGATACCATCCAGTCGACATTCCTGAGTTACTACCCCGATTCCTCTCTTCAGGACAGGTTTAAAGACCTGCAGCGCAAACAGGCTGTAATTGAAGCCAGGCTGCAAAGATATGAAGCACTGGAAAAGGAAAACGAGAGACTGGCGCAGCTGTTATCGGCTTCCCGGCGGTCCACCGATGAGGTTCTTCTGGCCGAAATAATTGAATTCGGGTTACAACCATTCAACCAGAAAATTGTAGTGAACCGCGGTGTCGAATCCGGGGTATACCTGGGCCAGCCAGCTATTGCACCCCAGGGGATACTCGGACAGGTATCCGAGACTGGATACCGGAGAAGTATCATTACCCTGATCAGTGATGCAAGTCATGGTTTGCCGGTACAGATTCAGAGGAATGGGCTGCAAACTATCGTGCATGGGTCCGGAAAACGGGACAGAATCAAGCTTCCATACCTGGAGAGCCAGGCGGATGTTCAAAAGGGTGATGTGCTGGTTACGTCAGGTATGGGGGGGCGGTTTCCGGTTGGCTACCGGGTTGCAGAGATCACCAGCATTGTAAAAGATGCCAACGCGGCTTTTCTTGATATTACGGCTGAAACCACGGCAAGGGTAGGATTTACCAAGGAAGTTCTGCTGTTGTGGAACGCGGATCACATTGGCAATCCCAGGCCACCCCATTCAGAGGAGCCTGCAAGTGAATAACCGGGGACGAAACAGGAGCTCCTTCTGGGTCATTCTGCTGACATTCGTAATTGCACTGGTATTGAATATGATTACCTATCCGGACTGGATGGTATACGCCGCTCCAGACTGGGTGTTGCTGGTCCTGTTCTACTGGTGCCTCGCTGTGCCAGAACGGATCGGCGTCGGAATCGGCTGGCTTGCTGGCCTGTTTATGGATATTCTTTATTACGCCATACTTGGCCAGCATGCGATTGCAATGGCGTTTGTCGCCTTGGTTGCGGTTTCCGGTCACCGCAGAATTCGGCTGTACGAGCTTTGGCAGCAGTGTGTTGTCGTGCTGGCAGTGGCAGCCATCAGCATCTTGTTCAAAGTATGGATATATAACCTGACATCCGGAACCGAAATACGTTTCGAGTTCTGGCTGTCAGCGTTGACAACCTGCCTGGTCTGGCCCGTGGTTTACAATATCCTGCGACTTGTTCGGCACAGGAGTGGTATCAGCTGATGCTCCCGGTAAGAGACTACCTTAAAGAATCCCGTGTTGTACAGGGAAGAATTATTTTCCTGTTCGTCATTGTAATTTGCCTGCTCATAACCCTGGTCTTTCGACTCGCCTACCTGCAAATTTTCCAGCATGAGCGTTTCGCCACCCTGGCCCAGAATAACCGCATTGACATGTTTTCCCTGCCCCCGGTACGCGGCTTGATCTATGATCGAAATGGTGTGCCACTGGCGCAAAATTTTCGCGTCTACAACCTCGAGGTATTGCCCGACAAGGTCGAAGATATGGCCGGTTTACTGGATGATCTTGGGCAAATTGTCGAACTCACGCCGACTCATCTGGAGCAGTTCTGGTCATTACTTGAAAAGCGACCCTCATTTGAAAGGCAGACCCTCAAGGCAAACCTGAGCGAAGAGGAGGCCGCCGTGCTGGCAGTCAACCAGCACCAGTATCCCGGGGCAGAGCTACGGGCCAGGCTGCAGCGATACTACCCGAGGGGGAAACTGGCCTCCCATGTGATTGGGATATGTTGGACGCATCAGCGCAGATGACATGGAACAGATTGACAGTCAGTCGTACCGCGGCATGGAGTATATTGGCAAAAGTGGTATCGAGGCCTATTATGAGGATACCCTGATGGGGCGAAACCGGTGTGACCAGGGTGGAAACAAACGCTCACGGACGTATCGTCCGAACCTCGAGGAAACCGCCCCCGATACCGGGAAAACCTTGCACCTCAGCATTGATATTAAACTCCAGGAGAAGAGCATGGAGGCGCTTGAGGGATTTGAGGGATCCGTAGTGGCAATCGAACCTGATAGCGGAGAAGTACTGGCATTTGCCAGTTATCCATCCTACGATCCGAACCCGTTCGTCAATGGCATCAGCAAAACTGAATATGCAGACTTGCGTTCGTCTGAACTAAGGCCGCTCCTGAACCGGGCCCTGTATGGGCGCTATGCCCCTGGCTCCACCATAAAGGGATTTATGGCGCTGGTCGGCATGGAGAACGGTATTGGCCTGGAAACCAAGAGTTATTGCCCGGGCTATTACCGCCTTCCCGGATTCAGCCATCGTTACCGTTGCTGGAAAAAGCAGGGCCATGGACTTCTCGATGGCTACAACGGCATTATCCAGTCCTGCGACGTTTACTTCTATCGGCTTGCCAAGAAGCTCGGCATCAATCGAATGCACGACGGGATGGCGCGGTTTGGTTTTGGTAAACAAACGGGAGTTGACCTGCTGGGTGAGCCTTCCGGGCTGATGCCGTCCGTTGACTGGAAGAAGAAGGCGCGCGGGCAACCATGGTATCCAGGCGAGACGATAATTGCAGGGATTGGGCAGGGTTTCATGCTGGTTACCCCGTTGCAGCTTGCAGCCGTAACAGCAACCCTTGCCAATCGTGGCGAGATTGTTACCCCCCGGTTCCTCTCCGCCATAGAGTACCCGCAAAGCCAGCTAAGGGAAAAAATAGAACCAGGGGTTGCCGGCTTGGTAAAATTGCGACAGGACAATTTTTATGATCGGGTAATCCGGAGTATGCGGGATGTTGTCCATGGCAAGCGTGGAACCGCACGAAGAATTGGGCAGGGTATAACCTATGAGATGGCCGGTAAAACGGGGACTGCCCAGGTTAAAAGTATTGCCCAGAATGCGACTTATGATGAAAAAAATACCCCGAAGAAATTCAAGGATCACTCACTGTTTATTGGTTTCGCCCCGATTGACAACCCCAAAATTGCCATCGCAGTGATTGTTGAACATGCCGGCAGCGGTAGTCGCATAGCAGCGCCAATTGCACGAAAGTTGCTGGACTATTACCTTATAGAGCGGCTGGGAATTAACAATCCGGAGCCAGACGCCCTGGCAGAAAGCGGATAGGGGCGAACTGCAATTGTGAATCAACCAGCGCCCCGTTCTACCGTGGATTATCCGCTGCTGTCAGCAATATTGATGGTTTTTGGAATTAGCCTGGTTGTACTGTTTAGCGCTGGCGGTGAAGATGTGGACCAGATTACCAAGCACGCCATCAGGGCTGGTTTTGCGTTTGTCCTGATGTTTGCGTTTTCACGGATTCCCCCCACAGTGCTCGCTCGCTGGTCGCTTCATCTTTATTTGTCGGGAATGGCACTGCTATTCGTGGTCCTGGCTGTGGGGATCATTGGCAAGGGCGCCCAGAGATGGCTAGACCTTGGTTTGTTCAGGTTTCAGCCAGCTGAAATCATGAAAATAGCAGTTCCTATGATGGTAGCCTGGCTTTTGACCCGTTCCACCTTGCCGCCCAAACCGGCATTTTTGATTCTGGCTGTATTCGCAGTGCTGCTGCCTACGGTACTGGTTATACTGCAACCCGATCTGGGTACTGCATTGTTGATAGCACTGGCAGGAATTGTGGTTATTTTCCTTGCCGGCATCAGCTGGAAACTGATAATGACGGTGATAATGTCAATGGCTGTAATTGCGCCGGTAATGTGGGCGTTTGTGCTGCATGATTACCAGCGACAGCGTGTGCTGACCCTGTTCGATCCATGGTCAGATCCCCTGGGTGCCGGCTACCACACAATTCAATCCATCATTGCAATAGGATCAGGAGGGTTGCAGGGAAAGGGCTGGCTTTCGGGAACCCAGTCCCAGCTGGAATTTATTCCGGAAAGGAGCACAGATTTTATATTCGCGGTATACGCTGAAGAATTCGGTCTGGTCGGCGTAATCGTCCTGTTGCTGCTATACCTGTTCCTGGTGTTGCGGGGATTGATTATATCGTTTTATGCAGAGGATACCTATTCCAGGCTTCTTGCCGGCGGGTTAACGCTGACTTTCTTTTTCTACGTGTTCGTTAATATTGGAATGGTCTCGGGAATACTGCCCGTAGTCGGGGTTCCTTTACCCCTGATGAGTTATGGAGGTACTTCAATGGTAACCCTTATGATCGGATTCGGAATCCTCATGAGTATCTCCAGAAACCGAAATTATCCCGGCAGGCGCTGATTCAACTATTACAGATTGATTGCGACATTAAAATTACAACAAAAATTAAAGCTCTCCTGCTTGCCGGGCTGGTATCCTGGCCCCTGCACTCCCAGGCCCTCGATATTGACCAGTATCCGGTTCTCCAGCAACTGGTTTCTGTAATGTCCGCAGAGGACAACTTTCCGCCCGATGAGCTGCGCAGGATATTGTCTGCGGCAACTATCGACGAGAAAACCCTGCAATTAATGGACAAGCAGTGGGAATCCCTGCCATGGCATAAATATCGTAAGATTTTCATTAACCAGAATCGCATCGATATGGGAGTGAAATTCTGGACCACTTACCAGTTGATTCTGGAGAGAGCGGAAAAGGAACTCGGTGTACCTGCAGAGGTGGTGGTTGCCGTTATTGGGGTAGAAACCCACTACGGCACGAGAATAGGCAACAAGAGCGTACTCGATAGCCTGGTTACCCTGTCTGCAGCTTATCCACGACGCAGTAAATTTTTTACTTCGGAACTGCGAACATTCCTGAATATGACAAGGGGCGAAAACATAGACCCGGAATCGGTAGTGGGTTCATTCGCAGGTGCGATCGGCATACCTCAATTTATGCCATCAAGCTATGAAGCCTATTCGGTAGACTTCAACGGTAATGGGCAGAGAGACCTGGTAAACGAAACCGATGACGCCATAGGCAGTGTGGCAAATTATCTCAGCGTGCATGGCTGGGAGTCCGGCCAGAAAGTTTATGCACAGGTTGACGGAGCATTACCCGCCGGCGCATCCAGCCTGGTCAGTCACAAGGCAAAATTGATTCATGACCGGGATGGCCTTGCCAGTGCCGGGGTTAACTTTGATCAATCCGGATCCAGCGCCAGGGTTTCGCTGGTATCCCTGAGTGAAGAAAATGGCCCCCGGTATATTGTCGGTTTCAGGAATCTCTATGCGATCACGCGATACAATCCAAGTGTTAACTATGCCATGGCTGTTGCTGAGCTGTCCGAAGCCATTGAGCTGAAATTCCGGTCTCCGTAGTGAAATTGCGGGTCCTTTTCATCCTGGTTGCAACGGCATTGATCCTGGCCGGTTGCGGGGGTAACAGGGTGTCTAAACCCGGTGGCGGATTTTATGGCGGTGACAGTGCTCCGGATGAATCCCGGGACTATGATTCCATCCCCGATGCGGTTCCTGGATATGAACCACTGAGTGCCACCGGCAATAAACCATACAAGGCACTTGGGAAAAATTATGTGCCGCTTAAAACAGCGGCCGGCTTCACCCAGGAAGGGGTTGCTTCCTGGTATGGCAAGAAATTCCATGGTCGCCGAACCTCCAGTGGAGAAACCTACGATATGTGGGAAATGACGGCAGCCCATCCGATACTTCCTCTGCCGAGCTATGTCGAGGTCACCAACCTGGATACAGGAAAACGAATTGTTGTGAAAGTGAATGACCGGGGTCCGTTTCTGCATAACCGGATTATTGACCTGTCCTATGCTGCAGCCCATAAACTGGGCATTGCCCAGAAAGGTACCGGAAGAGTAAGGATAGCAGCTATAGAGACTCGCCCTGCAGATAAGACAGCCGGCAACAGCCCGCCAGTATACTCCGGCACCGAAGGCAGTCCTGGCCAGGCTAGTTACTACTTGCAGGTTGGGGCATACGATGTTGCCGATAACGCCCTGGAAATGCGAAATCGCCTGCGCCATTTCGGCCAGATGGTGTATCCCGAATCGGATCACGAACAACTGGCTGCGGGCAGACCCTACCGAGTTCGGGTCGGACCGTTTACCACCTTCCAGAATGCCGAGGATGCGAGGCGGGGCGTTGAGCAGCTACTCGGCCAGCCGGTGTCGTTGATTATCCGCTAAAATTTGGCTATCGCCACCATATCACCACTTATTGATAATGCAGAGCGACCGGGTAAAACTTATAATCGAGTGAACAGCAGATGACTCACAACATGCGTGTCCGTTCGATAATCCTGGCAATTTGCCTGCTCCTGCCCGGTTCCGCCCTCAGCAGCCTTGTAGATGTTCCCGACATTATAAAATCCGAAGTTCCGGCGCCGGAAATTGATGCCAGGAGCTGGATTCTTGTGGATTTCGAAACCGGCTGGATACTGGGTGGCAAGGACGTGGATCTTCCAATTGAACCCGCCAGCCTGACCAAGCTCATGACCAGCTACCTGGTGTTTGATGCTCTCGATAATGGTGAAATTTCCCTGGACGATATGGTCTATGTCAGCAAAAAGGCATGGAAAACACCGGGCTCAAAAATGTTTATCCAGGTTGATACCCGAGTTAGTATTGTCGATCTCATGCAGGGGTTGATAATCCAGTCCGGAAACGATGCATCCGTGGCACTTGCCGAACATATTGCCGGAACAGAAGAAGGATTTGCAATCCGCATGAACCTGATGGCAGCGAAACTTGGAATGGTTAATACCAGCTTCAGGAACAGCAGTGGCCTTCCGGAGGAGAATCACTACAGCACCGCGCGTGACCTGACCCTATTGTCAATATCCCTGATAAGGAGATTTCCGGAGCTGTACAAATACTACTCCCAGGCCGAATTCACCTACAACGACATTACCCAGCAAAATCGCAATGTATTGCTGTCCCGGGATCCCACGGTTGATGGAATCAAGACAGGATACACAAAGAAAGCCGGATACTGCCTAATTGGAACGGCAAACCGGGAAGGGGTAAGGATGGTTGCCACGGTAACCGGTTCTGAAAGTCGGTCGACCCGGGCTAACCAGGTCCAGTCACTGCTGCAGTATGGGTATGGTGCATACGATGGAATGGTTGTGTACACGCCCGGTGCCAATGTCAAGTCCCTGCCTCTGTGGATGGGAAACGAACCGGAAGCCAGTATAGGTGTGCAGGAAAATTTGGGCATACTGTTTCCGAAAGGCAAAAAGGACCTCCTTTCTGCGGCCCTGGAACTGCCGGATAGCCTTGAAGCTCCCATCGAAAAAGGCCAGCATGTCGGCCATATACAGATCAAGTTTGACGGCGAACCGATATTTCGTTCGACCCTGCATACCAACAGGGCCTATGAAGAAGGTCCATGGTATTTCCGGTTGCTGGATTCCCTCAAGCAACTGGTGTTTTGAGACTGGATTCCGATTTGCCGCACTTGTACAGGTAGCTTATGCATGATGGTGCAGATTCCGCGGGCGACACACAAAGTCCTGTAGTCGGGTTAACGTACCCCTGTATTATTGATATCAAGGTGTTCCTGCATGCACAGGACAATAATGCAGAATTTGTCCGCGATGTACTACTCATGAGTATCAGTTCCGACGAACTGCTGGAAATTTCCAAAAAAGAGAGCCGCAATGGAAAATATCATTCCTACAGTTGCCGGGTAAATGCCCGGAACCAGGAACAGATGGATGCATTGTTTACCCGACTTACCTCCCATCCCGATGTCCTCATGGTCATATGAGTTTTATTTTGCGTAATCTGGGTATCTGTGACTACATGGACACCTGGAACAGGATGAAGGGATTTACGGGCTCCCGCAACAGTGATACTGCGGACGAAATATGGCTGCTCCAGCACAACCCGGTTTACACCCAGGGAACCAGTTGTAGAGAAGAGCCCCGAGCCAGGCCTGTTGCGATTCCCGTTGTCCACAGCAACAGGGGAGGGCAGATTACCTACCATGGGCCCGGCCAACTTGTCGTCTACCTGCTGCTGGACCTGAAACGTCGAAACAGCGGTCCCAGGTCCCTGGTGAACCATCTTGAACAAATAGTTATTGATTACCTGGGCGGATATGATATTACCGCAAATCGAATTTCGGGGGCCCCGGGTGTTTACGTTGAGGGTAAAAAGATTGCTGCGCTAGGCTTGAGAATTTCCCGCAGCTGCACCTACCATGGCCTTTGCATCAATATCGATATGGACCTGTCGCCTTTCGACGCAATTAACCCCTGTGGATTTGAGGGGCTGGAGGTTACCCAGCTAAGGGATTATTATAAAAATGCAGAAATCACAAAGGCGGGGACGGATTTGGTGAACCGGCTCGAGATTGCCCTTTAGCAGGCACCCCATTAACAGATACCACGACAGTTATTTTACCCGGCAACATTCTGGTCAGGGTTGGCGGATTGAGTTTCCTGCCCGCACAATTCTCTTGCCAGTTCCAGCCTGTCCATTGTCCCAACATCAATCCAGTTACCGCTGTAAACTTCCGCTGTGACCCGGTTGCGTAAAGCCAGGTCCCTCAGCACTGGACCCAACTCCGCATAACCGGGTGCAACATGCTGGAAAATTGATTTCCGGTAGCTAGCAATTCCCGAAAAGGTATAGGTTTGCGAGGAAGATCCAGGCAGTCCGACTTTATTTCCACTCAAACAGAAGTCGCCCTCAATATGATGTTGCGGATTTGGTACCAGTACGAGGTGGGCATCGATGTCGCCGGCAAAGTCGTGGCTGGAAAATTCGATATCTGAATACACATCCCCATTTACAACCAGTAACCTGTCGCTATGAAACTTCTCAAGCGCGTTAACAATGCCACCCGCAGTACCAAGTGGCTGCAAAGGCTCGGTTGAATAATCAATGTGAATGCCATATCTTGTACCATCGCCCAGGTATTCTTTAATAATTTCAGCCAGATAAGATACATTTATTACAACGTTCCCGAAACCGTATCGGGAAAGTTTGAGTAAGTGGTGTTCAATGAGCCGGTGATCGCCTACGGTCGCCAGCGATTTGGGCACGGAATCAGTAAGCGGTCGCAATCTCTTTCCGCGGCCCGCAGCAAGGATCATGGCATCCATGAAAAATTTGTCCGGTGTGATTTCTTTCTGGCAATTGTTGGATTATAACTTCTCAAGACCCTATAATCGCCACTGAATTCGATATCTATGGAAAACCAGTAAGCATGCCAAAATTCATCTCCCGATTTTTCCGGCTTTCACTAACGGTATCTGTGGTAGCGGCAGTCAACGTGGGCTCCATATTCCCAGTACAAGCCCAGGATGGACGCGATGACCTGGGGTTTGCTGGATCCGAAATTTGTGTACCCGGGATTATCGATGTGCCAACTGCGTTGCAGGAAGCGCCGCCGGGAGAATATGAGTACCAGTCGACCAATATAGAAGGGGATGAGATCGAAACCACGGATGGCGATGAAATCTTGCTGTCTGGGAATGCCCAGGTGGTACAGGGCGACAGGGGTGTATACGCGGACGAAATTCGCTTCAACAAGGAAACCTACGAGGCAAACGCAAATGGCAACGTGAAGTTCTACACCGGCAATGGTGATGAAATCAGGGCAGACTCGCTGGACCTGGTGGTTGACACATTCATCGGTTCAGCCGAGGACGCCACTATTCAATTCGCCGATATCTCCCCGTATTTTACCGAAAGGGAACACTATAATTTTGAAGAGGATTATTCGATTTTTGCGCCTTTTCGAAACCGGGTGATTGAACTGGACGCCCCGACCGGACCGCCAATCGACACCAACACCTATGTACGAGCCAGGGCGACAGCGGAAACTATCGAATTCGAAGGAAAGGATTTCCAGCTAATGAAAAATACAACCCTGACAACCTGTACAGAAGGCAATGGCGATATACTCCTGGTGGCCAAGGAGATTGAACTTGATCATGTAACCGGCATCGGGACAGCGAAAAGCATGACAGTCAAGTTCAAGAAAGTACCGATATTTTACTTCCCGACGGTATCATTTCCGATAAATGATGAAAGAAAAACCGGATTCCTGTTCCCGGGCTTCGGCTATGACGATGTATCGGGTACGATCCTGGCAGTTCCCTATTACATTAATATTTCCCCGCAGCAGGACGCCACTGTAACACCGAGATTGTTGAGCAACAGGGGAGTCCAGTTATACGGGGAATACAGATACCTGACCCACAGTTCGCGGGGCCAGATCAAGGTTGAATATCTGCCCGGAGACGATTTGTTTGATGATGATCGCCATGCACTCAGCTTTGACCACTACCAATCTTTCAACAAGGACTGGAATGCAGACATCGACCTGCAGGATGTGTCTGATACCGACTACCTGTCAGATTTTGCTACTGATGTCGATGTTGCCAACGCGACCTACATACCGCAGACCGCCAACCTTAACTATTTTGGTGACAACCTGCGATTTAAAGCTGTGGCTTCTGACTTCCAGCGGGTAAACTCCAGTGTGAGTGTGACAAACCAGCCATATGCGCGCCTCCCGCAAATTACCCTGGACCTGAAAGCACAGGAGTTCAGCGCTTTCGAGTTCGGCATTGATTCTCAATTGACCGACTTCAATCACGAAGATGACATTAGCGTAGAAGGAACAAGAGCCCGGATCCTGCCGTACCTGACTTTGCCGCTCGAAGAAATCTATGGCTTTGTGAAACCCAGGGTATCGGTGCAGGCAATCAGCTATGACCTCGATAATAATCCCACCGGAGAATCATCTCCCTCTACCACAGTTCCCATGGCAAGTATCGATTCCGGACTTTTCTTTGAAAGAATCTTCAAAAGGTCCGACAAAGTGTTTCTGCACACCCTGGAGCCACGGTTGTTTTACCTCAATATCCCAACCGAACTGGAGCAGAATGATTTCCCGGATTTCGATACCAGTGGTGGCAGTAACAGCAGCTACTCGCATTATTTCCGGGAGAATCGGTTTTTCGGTGGTGACCGGGTGGGGGATGCGCACCAGCTATCGGTGGGCCTGAGCAGTCGAATCATTGATGACGATAGCGGCGTTGAAAGAATGAATCTCAGCCTCGGACAGGTATTCTATTTTGACGACCGCGAAATTGGTCTGACGTCGGATTTTGAACCTGAAACGGAAGATACTTCGGATTTTCTTGCAGAAATCAGTGGTGCCGTAACAGATGACTGGACCGCCAGGGCATTTGCAAGGTGGTCTGCCGAGGAAAGCGAACTGGATTTTGCTACTCTTACAGCAAATTACTTTCACAGCTCACGGCGCAATGCCTCTATTGGATACAGCTATACAGTGGATTCCGACGAACAGTTCAATCTTCGGCTGGAAACGCCGCTGGGAGCACGCTGGCAATTTAACGGGCGCGCTGATTATTCCATAGTGGACAGTGAAATTCGCACTGCTGAAATGGGCATCGTTTATGACGGTTGTTGCTGGGCCCTGGGCCTGACCGCCCAGAGATACCTGAGAAGTGGAGAGTTCAATGATCGCTTCCTGGTTTCGTTTGAACTGGATGATCTTGGCAAACTCAGCACACGACTGTAACTCCGGTTATAAGCGGTTCTAGGCAGATGTTTTTCAGGTTTTTAGGATCGATGCTGCTTCTTGTTTTCACCGCTGCAAGTTATGCTCAATCCCAGGAACTGGATCGGGTAATCGCAGTGGTTAATGACGAAGCACTTACATTTTCCGAGTACCAGGTTCGATATAATCGAGAACTGTTGCAAAACCAGGATCTCTCTCGCAGCAGCGACGAAATTGATATCGAAGTACTCCGTAACCTGATTGATGAGCGTGTACAGGCCCAGGTGGCCCGGCAAAGGGGATTAACCGTTCGCGATGAAGAAGTTGACAACGTCGTTGCCAATATGGCGAAGAATAACAATCGCTCCACAGTACAATTGTATGTAGAACTGAATGACAGGGGTATCACAGAATCCCAGTTCAGACGCAGCCTCCAGGAGCAAATTTTGATCAAGCGAATTGTTGATCTGGCAGTAAATTCCAGGGTCGAAATCAGTACACAGGAAGTCGACTATCATTTGCAGGCACACAAAGAGCTCTATTCGATCGATGAATCATATGAGATTTCTCACCTTTTTGTATCGGTGGCCGGAAAATCCGAGACCGAAGCAGACAGTGACCTGGAAAATGTTGAGCAGATCAGGCAGGCATTGCTGCAGGGGTTGCCCTTTGAAAAAGCGGTGGAAGATTTTTCGGACGGTGACAAGGCGAATGGTGGGTTAATAGGATGGCGCAAGGAAGACCAGTTACCCGAAGTGTTCCTGGATTCACTCAGGGACACGCCTATTGGCGGAATTACCGATGTGATACGCAGTGCCAACGGGTTCCACATCCTGAAAATCCATGCCAAGGAAGGGGACCTTAAAATAGTTACCCAGCACCGGGTCAGGCATATCCTGATCAGCCCTGCAAGGAAGGGCCTTAGCGATGAAGAGGCTCGTATCCTGGTAGCGGATCTTGCCACTGAACTCCGCGCGGGAGCTGACTTTTCGAGGATTGCCAGGCTACATTCTGACGATGAAACAAGTGCCACCCTGGGCGGGTCTTTAGGGTGGATGAATCCTGGCGATACCGTCGCTCCATTCGAGTCAGCAGTAAAATTACTTGAGATTAACGAGTTGAGTGAACCCGTCAAAACCCAGTTCGGCTATCACCTGATTGAAGTAGAGGACAGGCGTAAAAAGGATATCAGCCAGGAGCTGGCCAAGCAACAAGCCTATGCAGAGGTCTACAAACGAAAGCAACGGGAGTTGTTCCAAATCTGGTTTGGCAGGATTCGTGATAGTGCCTATATCGAAATGGTTGCAGAGCTGTGAATCCGGCACTGGCAAAACTCCTTCAGGGAATCCAGGGCGCGCTGCCGGCCGAACTCGCAAATGATGTAAAGAACAATCTTGAAGCTGTAGTTAGAAGTAATTTCGAAAAACTCGACCTGGCGACAAGGGAACAACTTGAGATTCAGGGAAAAATTCTCGAACGAACCAGGAACCGGGTAACCGAGCTTGAGCGCAATCTCAAGAATATCGAAGAGCTTGTTACCAGGCTCCAGGAAAAGGAGAAGTAACTGCTACTGCTATAAGCATCCGGTAATAGAGAGCCCGGATACAGGGAAAGCCTCTCATGGAAATTTGGAGACTAAGGAATGTCACTCGCTGTCGTACAAAGCCGTGCACTGGTAGGAACAAACGCACTATCAGTGCTTGTGGAAGTTCATATTTCCCGGGGATTACCAAAAATATCAATCGTTGGCCTCCCGGAGAAGGCAGTAAAGGAAAGCCAGGATCGGGTTCGTGCTGCCATAATAAATTCGGGGTTCGAATTTCCTAACCGGAAAATTGCGGTTAATCTGGCTCCAGCTGATCTGCCAAAAGAAGGAGGGCGATTCGACCTGCCCATCGCCCTTGGAATTCTCGCCGCTTCGTCACAGGTAAATCTGTCAAATCTGGAGAACAAAATCATTGTCGGTGAGCTGGCATTGAGCGGGGAGGTGCGGGAAATTACCGGTGCACTGGTTACTGCAATCTCCGCGCGAGGTACTGGACTTGCGGTGGTTATGCCTCGCCAGTCTGCTCGGCATGCTGCCCTGGTCAATGAGGTAGAAGTGTTCGAGGTTGACTCCTTGCTCGAAATATCCCGGGCGCTGTGTGGCGTCTCTGAACTACGCAGAGCGAGCCCTGTTGAAACCGTGGATAAAGTGGTGTATCCGGATATGAGCGAGGTAATCTCCCAGGTATTCGCCAAAACCGCCCTGGAAGTCGCAGCTGCCGGTAATCACAACATGCTTATGCTGGGACCACCAGGTACGGGAAAAACCATGCTGGCCAACCGCCTGCCAGGGATTTTGCCGGAAATGACTGTAAGTGAGGCTATAGATACTGCGGCCATAAATTCTCTGGCGCACCGGGACTTCGATTTTACTAACTGGAAAATCAGGCCTTTTCGGGCTCCACACCACACAGCATCGAGCGCGGCACTGATTGGTGGCGGGTCGATACCAGGGCCGGGGGAGATTTCCAGGGCCCACAATGGCGTGCTGTTCCTGGACGAACTGACCGAATTTGACCGGCGATCCCTGGATTCCCTGCGCGAACCCCTGGAAAACGGCTTTATCATGATTTCCAGGGCAGCGATGCAGCTACAGTTTCCATCAAATTTCCTGTTGGTAGCCGCCGCAAACCCGTGCAAGTGTGGCTACCTCGGGCATAAATCCATATCCTGTTCATGCACCCCGGACCAGGTACGGCGCTACTTTTCAAAAATATCCGGTCCATTACTGGACCGCATAGACATCCAGTTAACGGTTAACCCCATCTCCCTGGACGATCTGAGGGGGACAGCACCGTCCGGCGAGAGCAGTTCAATTATCAGAGCACGGGTAATAGAGGCGAGGGCACTACAGATATCGAGGCAGGGAAAACTCAATAGTGAGATTGGCAATGCCGAAATCGGCACGTATTGCGATCTTTGCAGTGAGGGAAAACAACTCCTCGAACATTGTTTTGAAAAACTGAATCTTTCCGCGCGGGGTTATCACAGAATACTACGCCTGGCGAGAACCATTGCTGACCTTGATAACCAGGCCAGTATACGGGTTTCACACTTGTCCCTGGCCATCAAGCTTCGCTGCCTGGACCGAAGGCTGTTTGCAGCCTGAAGAATTTTTCGTCCCCGGTTCAGTAAATACCGGCGTCCAGCCCCGCAGCCATCGTCATTCCAAGCTCATGGCACTGATCGAGAAACTCGCTGCAGAAATCCCCCTTCATTACCAGTGGAGGTTGTACCAGCTTCCATTTAAGACCGGTAAGGATACGCTCTACACTGGTCTTTGCACCCTGTCCATCCAGCCCGCCCTTGACAAAAAGTACGACCGGCTTACCTTCTGTGTGTTCCAGGCACGGATAGTAAATTCGTTCGAAAAAATCTTTGACTGCACCGCTCATATAACCGAAATTTTCGGTGGTGCCTATTATTATCCCATCACTCCAGAGCACATCATTTGCACTAGCATCCCAGGGTTCAAGCACTTTCAGGGACAGATTCTCAAATTCATCATTTGAGCAACCCGATGCAACAGCCTGTTGAAGCAGCCTTGTATTTTCGGATGGGCAGTTGGAAACGATCAGTAAATTTGCCATGATTGGGGAAAAAGATATCGGAAGATTTGGAATCGTCCTGATTTTAAAATATTATCAGGTATCCAGACATGTTTTACCAATATTTACTGCCATGAAGAAATCCACAAGCACCTCTGCATTCCGTGAGGAACAAATTTCCCTGCCTGCGCCAGGCCCGGGTACCCACCGTGAAATTACTGTACTGAGATACGGTGAGGAAGATGCCCGGCCCAAGATGTACCTGCAGACAGCGCTTCATGCTGATGAGATTCCGGGAATGCTGGTGCTGCACCACCTTCGCAGGCTGCTCGACGAGGCGCTGAAAGAGGGTAGGGTGAGGGGAAATATTACCGTAGTGCCTGTTGCAAATCCCATCGGCATGTCACAAAGAATCCAGGGGAATGTCAGTGGACGCCTCGATTTGAATAATGGAAAGAACTATAACCGGAATTATCCAGACCTGGTTCCCAGGTTGATTGAGCTATTAACCGGGAACCTTACCGCTGACAGCGAACAGAACAAAATCCTTATCCGCCAGGCCCTTGTTACCGCAGTTGACGAACTCCCCGACCTCAATGAAGGCGATGCATACAGGAAAATCCTGTTGGCGTTGTGCGCGGATTCCGATTATTGTTTCGACCTGCACTGTGATAATGAAGCCGTTCTTTACATGTACAGCAGTGGAACCCACCCGGAAGCAGCGGATCAGCTAAGTGCCTGGCTCGGTTGTACACTGCACATGACTGATGCCACCAGCAAGCAGTGTTTTGATGGCGTCATCAGCCTGGCTTGGGTACGCCTGTCGGAGCACTTCAAGGACTACCCGGTACCTATGGGATGCATGGGTAGTACCATAGAATTGCGAGGAAAATCAGATGTCGATGATGAAACAGCTTCTCGTGACGCACACAATCTCATGCAATTTATGGTCAACCAGGGGATGGTAGACGGCGCCTTGCAGGATGCCCCGGATTCCCTTTGTGAGGCAGTTCCGATTGAAGCCCAGGTCTACCTCCACAGCCCAGGGAGCGGGCTCATTATCCACAAAAAAAATGTACGGCGATAAAGTCAGGAAGGGTGAAGTGGTATCAGTCCTGCTGAATCCTGTTGCTTCCCCAGAATCCGCTCGAACCGAAATCAGGGCCACAATCAATGGGATCATCATGTCCCGCTCGGATCAGCGCCTTGTCGGACCGGGACAAATTATAATGGCACTAACCGGCAAAGAGATAGTCCCGGAAAGGGTAGGTTCACACCTCCTGTCAGACTAGATCGTGTACCGGGGAACTGGCAGCTATTGATTATCCCCGGATGATTCTCTAGTATTGGTCGCCAGCACACAGACAAAGGATATGCCTGGTTCCCAGTAAGTAAAGCAAGGAAGTTGATTTTTCTCCCATAATTTGCTCTGGCTCGCCGGGCTGTAACCCAGTTGCTGGAATTTTGTGTCCGCAGCGGATTTCCCGATTCCCGGGGAATTCCCCAGCTGAAGATGACACGGATACGTAATAAGTAAAAGCAGGGATCATGGCCAGGGAGGCAGTATGGCAATAAACAGTGCAGGGAATATCAATCCGATCCGGAGCAGGGGGCTGTCTCTTGTTGAAGTCCTGGTCGCAGTTGTGTTGATCACATCGGCTTTGACCGGGCTCGCTGCGTCACAATCGAACGCCCAGGGAGTAGCCTCCCGGGCAAGTTTAAGATCTCTGGCCGTATTGAGCGCAGGTGATATGGTCGAGCGAATGAGGGCAAATCCCGATGGCGCGAGGCGAGATGCGTATACAGCCCCGGCAGGAAACCGCGGCCAGTTCCCGGATTGCAGTAACTCCGGATCAAACTGCACCTCCAGTGAATTCGCTGCAGCGGATCTGTGGGCGTGGAGAGACCGAATTGACAGGGTCTTGCCAAATGGGCTGGGACAAGTTACCAGCACGGGCAGTGGTGCAGTCAGGACCTACTCTGTAACTATTAGCTGGGTCCGCAATAGTGGTCGAAAAACTGCGCACCCGATTACAAAAAGCACCTGTGCCACGGATATCCTGCGACGCTACTGCTTTACCCTGGACATCCGGCTATGAATGCCTGCATCGACCGGGAGCAAAGAGGCGTGTCCATAATCGAGTTAATGATTGCGTCAACGATCAGTATACTAGTCATTTCCTCTGTTATTTTCGCCTTTACCAGTACCCACCGCAGCTACAAACTGCAGTCCCAGCAACGCCAGATACAGGAAAATGGCCAATATGCGCTGGAGATCCTTCGTCATGATATCCGAATGGCCGGTTATGCGGCCTCAACATACGTCCAGCAACAATAAATAATTCAACGATTATTGCGTCAGCCACAGTTGTGTTCCCGGCGGCTGGGCCGAACAGGTGTTCCACCGTGTATCTGCAACCAGAGAAATCGGGGATTATGAAAATAAATGCATAAATCATGAAAACTACCAGCCGGGGACAGATATCCTCCAGGTCAGCTTTGCTGAGGGCAAAGCTGTTGATTCCGCTAAATTCAAGTCGGGGAAGCTATACCTCCACACCTCTCTGACCAGTGGAGTGCTCTTTATCGCCCTGGGCGACAATTTGCGTGATCAGCTTCTAATGGACACGGTTGCCGAGTTACCGGTGGAAACACATTCCTTCCAGTCCCGTATTTACTATGTTCGCAGGTGCAGCGATCCATCCGCCACGGGTAATCGGCAACGGTGCGATGGAACTGATGATGAAATTCCGACCCTTGTCCGAACAATCATTTCCGGAAACAAAGCACGCACTGAACCTGTGGTTGAATATATCGACAGCATGAACACAAGGTTCGGCGTTGATCTATCCATTCCGGCCGACTATTCGATTGACCAGTACATGAATGCGGAAGAAATAACAGATTGGGGCAGGGTGCTGTCGGTAGAACTGTTCCTTCTGGTGCGTTCACAGTCTCGATCCAGGAACAAAAATACAAAAAAATCATTTAATGAGGGAAATCTGGTTATCACTCGTAATGATGATTTTCATCGTAAATCCTTTGTAGAAACCGTGTTTATAAGGAACGTAAAAATCCAGGAGTAACAGGGAATGTCGGAAATACTGAACGCTGCAAATGCAACAATTCAACCCAGGTATGAAAAAGGGGTCGTCTTACTGATTACACTTGTAGTGCTACTACTGGTTACAACAATGGGGCTTTCGAGCTTGCAGTCTGCTCGTCTGGAAGCAATTGTGTCAAATAATCTAAAGCAGCAGATATCAGGTTTTAACCGTGCAGAATCAGAAGCGAACGTTGCTGAGCTGACCTTTACAGCAGTATTCGATCGATGCCTGGAAACACTAACCACATGTCGGGAAAAATTCCTGTCAGATATTTTGACCGGCCTGAACCAGAATTTTGATAGTTATCAAACCGGCTCTCAACCGGTGAGAATAGAGTTATTTCGAACTGCCGGCATCAAATCAGATGTTCTGTACCTTGGCCAGCGGGAATATCCCGGGTATGTCCTGAATCTGCTGCATTTCTTTCGATTTATTTCATATTCGACTACTACAAACGGAACAGAAGATTACCGCATTGAGACAATTTTAAGGCTGTGCTCCGGGATACACGGTGGCCCTTGCCTTGACCCGGGTTTCAAACCAGGGCGCATGGCATGGAGAGATCTGGAGGGACTTCCATAGCAGCACATTGGGGTGGAACCCGAATAACGGATTCAATCCGGTTAAAACGATTTCTGGCGTTTGTCCGCGAGAATGACTTTGTGATTCATGCCGTATTTTTACAAACCGTATTTGCCGGCTAGAGACCTGTAACTATCTCTATATCGTGATTCGAGTTAGCAGTTATAGGCTAAGAGCACATAAATTAAAATATTAAATAGCTATAAATACTTATATATTAAGTAGTTACTAGTAATTCTTAATTATAATTATACTATGATAATTTTCAATTATCTTCATAGAACCGAGTCTGCAAAAAATTAATGGATGAGATCAATTTTCAGAAACCGCTTCCAGGGAACTGCTGGAATCTTGACAACCTACCTGACTTGGCTGGAAAATACCGGTGTAGAATTCAAATGAATCCCCTCTCACTATTCCTACCCTCTCTCCTTCTAGTTGAAACCTAAAGCAGGCTCGAAATGGGTTGTAGTTACGGCCCTGATCGGCAATGGACTGATTGCCGTTACAAAAATAATTGCCGCCGCATTAACAGGCAGTTCTGCCATGTTAAGCGAAGCCGTGCACTCAATCGTCGATACCTGTAACCAGGGACTGCTGCTATGGGGGATGAAAAGATCCTCCAGGCCCGCAGACGAGGAGCACCCGTTTGGCTATGGCATGGAATTGTATTTCTGGACATTTGTGGTTGCTATCCTGATATTTGCCATCGGGGCAGGAGTTTCCCTGTATGAGGGATTTTACAAACTCAGCAATCCCCGGGAAGTCAGCCTTATACATATAAACTACATTGTTCTGGGCGTCGCCATGGTTTTTGAGGGTTTTGCCTGGTCTATCGCGTTAAAAGAGTTTCGCAAATACAAGGGAAGCATGGGGTACTTCAAGGCCATGCAGGTGAGCAAGGACCCGGCAGTGTTTACAGTACTGTTTGAGGATAGCGCGGCCATGCTCGGTCTGGTTGTGGCTTTCATAGGATTGCTTTTGTACCAATGGTTCAATAACCCCGTATTTGATGCTCTCGCCTCTATCATGATCGGCATAATACTGAGTTGCACTGCAATGCTGCTTGCCTATGAGAGCAAGGGGCTGTTGATCGGCGAGGCGGCCAGCAAGGAAGTGGTATCCGGGATTCGTAAAATACTCAACAAGGAGTCCGAAATTCTCAGCATTAACGAAATTCTTACCATGCACATGGGGCCCCAGGATGTCCTGCTCAATATCAGCCTGGATTTCCGTGACAACATTTCCGCGGGAGCAGTCGAACAAACTATCACTTCCCTCGAAATCGAAATAAAGAAAAAATACCCGGAAATAGCCCGAATATTTATCGAGGCCCAGAATCGCATAGCGCATCTGCGGAATATCGCAAATGGCTACGAGTAGGTGCTGTTCGTGATTTTCTGAACTCCTTATTGGTTCAATTTCAACATTAATATTGACAGTTAACTAATTGAATAATAGCTAATTAATTTTTTTCTCGTAGTTGAATATACCCGAATCATAGTTCTTGACCCGGTCATACAGGTGGTCTAGGACCTGCTGGTTTATTTCAATCCTGGCCGAATCTGTTTCAACATGGCGACCCGGAGACAGTCGAAGCTGGTCGTTTTCAAGCTCTTCCGAAGCCCCGGTCGGATTACTGCTGTTGATGGAATCCTCTTCTGTTTGCAGAACTGATTCGGGAACACCGGAAGAGGGGGGTTGCTGGGCCATGCCACTGTCGAAAACAACCACTACAGAAATTACCA
>PVMK01113880.1_pt1 | contig 32088 bp, 28 predicted proteins | sample 1853481 | NCBI WGS metagenome assembly PVMK01 (sample SAMN08533507, study PRJNA380276) | Marine sediment metagenome, whole genome shotgun sequencing project.
AGAGCTCGCGGGCAAAGCCGTCGCTCGGGGCCTGGAGCTCGAGCTCGACAAAGGAACGGTTGGTCGTTCTCTCGGCCTCGAGGTCGCAGGTGGCGGCAATGCGGCCGTTTTTGAGGATCATCACCTCGTCGCACATCATCTCCACGTCGCGCGGAGGTGTGACGAGAGCAGAATGTGGGCCTCGCCGCGGTCACGGATGTCGGTCACCAGCTCGAGCATGCGCTTGCGGGCCGGCGGGTCGAGGCCGTTGGTCGGCTCGTCGAGCATCAGCAGCTGCGGGCCGTGGACGAGGGCCTGGGCCAACTTGACCATCTGCTTCATGCCGGTGGAGTAGGTCCCGAGCTTGCGATAGCGTGCCTCGCCGAGGCCGACATAAAAGAGGGTTTCGTGCGCTCGTTCGAGGGCGGGCTCGGGCGGCAGCCCGCTGAGCTCGGCCATGAGGCGCACGAAGTGGACCGCGGTCATGCCGGCCACGTAGGAGTCGTTTTCGGGCATGTATCCGATCTGGGCTCGGATCTGCTTGCCTTCGTTTGCGAGAGAAAAGCCCAGCACCTCGGCGCTCCCGGCGGTCGGCGGAAAGAAGCCGAGAAGGGTCCTTAAAAGGGTCGTCTTGCCGGCGCCGTTGGGGCCGAGGAGGCCGATCGCGCGCCCCCGGAGGGAGGTGCGCAAATCCACCAGGATCGGCCGGCCGCCGAGGTTGACGGTGAGCCCGTCGAGCTCGATCGCCGGCGTCGAAGTGGGTTCTGGCTGCCTCATCCCCGAGATGATACAGCCATTAGCCCGCACTTCTCACCGGGTTCCTACTGCGGACGGCGAAAGGCAGCCATCTGTGGTGCTTTTCACGAATCGTGCTCCTCAACGTAGTGCGACTACGCCTGCGTCGCCCGATCCGAGAAAAACCCAACATCTGACTACCCTTCGCCGTCCTCGTCACGAAACCGGGTGAGAAGAGCGGGCTGTCTCTTCGATCTCTTCAATCCCCTCGGTCGAACGCTTCTCGGCGTGGGCGGCACCGGCGAGCCCGAGGGTCGACGCGAGACCCACGAGGCTGCCGCCGGTGGCGGACGCAGTCACCCGATCTACCTCGCCAAAGACGCAGACCAGGCCCTTGCCGAGACCATCGCTCAGGGCTTCGGCGAACCCGAGCTCGCCGAGCATCTCCTCCGGCACGGCGCCAACCAGCGCGTCGAGATCGCGGTAGATGAGGGCCGAGCAGTCGGTGTAGCCGTTGGCCGGCAGCAGGGCACGGAAAGCGCTGGAGGCGGGGAGGGTGACGCCGGAAGCGCGGTAGTCGATCGCCTGTTCGATGAGGGCGCGACTCGGCGCCATCACCAAGTAGCCGTCCACGGTGGTGAAGACCACGGCACCGTCGAGGCCCTCGCGCATCAGGGTGTGGTACGTGCGGCCGCCGGCCGATTCGGCATCGAGACGCACCTCGGCCTGGTTTTCGGCCCGCAACCGGACGTTGGCGAGGAACAGGGCCCGCTCGAGTGAGCGCACGAAGGTTTCGGGGTCGTAGACCTCGATGATCAGCTTCCACGAGGGAATCGGGAGCACGGGACCATCGAGGGCGAAGGTGGCCTCGCCGCCGAAGGACCCCGCCAGATCCTCCCGCAGATCGATGCCGAGCAACAGCTCGAGATTCCTCAGCTGGTTGAAGGCTTCCTCGTCCTGAGCCGAGACCAGGTCCAACAGATCGTCAAACATCTCGGCGGCGTCCTTGGTCACCGCAGAGGCGGCGATGTAGGCGTCCGGCGACACGAAATCGAGGCTGCCCATGGGGGCGGGCTCGGCGAGCCACGCCATGACCCCGCGCCGAGGACCGGCGAACTGCACCTCGGCGTTGGTGGCGTACCACTCGCCATCGCGGTGCCTCTCGACCACCAGGGTCTCTGCATCGAGGAAACCCATGCTCCGCAACGCCTCCGCCTCCTCAGTGGTCATCTCGGTCGCGGCCTCGGCGATGGCCCCGGCGAGGTCAACTCCCAGGAGCCAGGAAATTCCGTTCGCATATGCATCCGCGAGACGATTATGGAGCGTGGTCCCGATGAATCCCCTGGCGCCGGCGTCGTCCACCCGTCGCGCGAGGTCCCGCAGCACCTCGATATCTCCGGCCGCCGCGAAAAGGTTGCCCTCCACCCACAGCCACACCTCGGCCTCCCCGGGCGACGTCGTCCGTGGGTCGTCGACCAGAATGACCACCGTGTGGCCACCCGACTCGGCGTTGGCCTCGTCGATTACCGTTATCATGAGCTCGCGAAGGGTCACCGGATCGTCGAGCTCGGCCATGAAGAGAGGCGTACCGACTTCGTGGACCATCGATGCCGGCACCGCGACCACCGCTTCGGCGCCGATCGCCTCGCCGAGGGGCTGCAGACGGTCCAGAAGCTCCTCGATTTCGACATCGATCCCGTTCGCTACCACCTGGTCGCGCCACCACTCGCTCAGCACCTCACTGTCCTGCAGGCGCTCGTAGAAGGCGGATCGCGCGGCGTCCAGATCGCCGGTGAGGTTCGGCATCGCGGCGTAGACCATCGTGTCGTCGGGCGCCAAATCGAGCAGGGCGGTCGAGGTACGAGGCGGCTGGTGGTCGACGGCCTCTGCCACCACCCGGCGGAGCTGATTGAGCTCGCGCAAGAGGACCTTGTGTTTGGCGGCGTCCCGGCTCCATGAGATCTCGTCCTCGAGCGGCACTCGCTGAAGTCTGTTCCCGGTCGTGATCTGGTCGCCTGGACGAAGCAGCGCGAGCGAAGAGCCTTCGCGAACTTCCACTTCACCCTCGATCACGGAGATTCGCGAGCCTTTGAGGCCGCTGTCGACCGCGAAGATGGTTCCTTTGACCGCCACCCGGCAGTCATTGGTGTCGACGTAGAGACGGCCGCGGTGCTGGTCGGCGGCGTGGACGATGATGTTCCCCCGTGCGAGGTCGATGGTCGTGCCGCGGCGCGAGGCGCGGAGCTCGAGCTGGGTGCGTTCGTTCATCTCAACGACGGTGCCGTCTGCAAGCTGGAAAAACGCGCCCGAATCCTTGGCGGTGCGAACGATCTGGCCTGAGGAGATCGCGTGCCCCGGTGAGAGTGCCCTGGTGGTGTCGCCGTCCACCATCAGTAGCGAACCGTCCACCGCCTGAACGGATGCGCGCAGGTTGCGATCGGCAGCGAGATCTCCGACAAGACGGACAGTGGCGAAACCGCTGAGAACGAGGAACATGGCGGCCGCAACTCGGAGAAACGTGCTTCGGAAAAGGGACGGAACATCAGGCCGGTTCTTTCGAAATGTGGGTGTCTCACCACTCCGCACCGCCATCAAGGTGCGGCGGCAGGGAACGCACTCCCGGGTGTGGTCACCGACCAGGAGGGCTCGCGCTTCCGGCAGAGTGCCGGCCACGTACGCCGGGATCTCGGCCTGGAAGTCGTCGCAACCGGTCAGCGGACGATGGGTTTCGAACTCGGTAGAGAGCTTGTTCCACACGCGATCGGTGGCCTGGCGTTCACTGATTTCGTCGAGCCGCTGCTTGCGGATCTCGGCCGTTGCGAGGTCAATCAAGCGATCTGGGTCGTTCTTGCGGTCGGTCATTGGATTCCTCCCAAGAATGGGCTCATCTCCTCCTTGAGACGAGCGCGGGCGCGGTGAAGAGTCACCGCAACGGTGTTGGTCGAGGTGCCGAGCAGCTCGGCGATTTCGGTGTTGTCGAGGTCTTCGAAGTAGCGCAGGGCGAAAATTTCGGCGCCGCGCCGGCTGATCCTGGTGAGAGCACTGCGCAGGTGATCGTGGAGCTCCCGCCCGAGGTGCCGGCGATCCGGTTCCGGGGCGGGATCGCGATTCGCAGCGGCTCCCACAATCTCCAGCGAAACCCCGTCCTTGACCCGACGTGACTGGACGATGTCGAGCGCGGCATTGGTCGCGGCCCGGCGAAGGTAGGCGCGGGAGCCGGTCGAAAAATCGGGCTGCTCGGTGCGACGGGCCAGCCGGGTGAAGACTGTTTGCAGCACGTCCTCGGCGTCCTCGGCGTTTCCGGTCACCCGGTATGCAGCCTGGAGCACTACGGTAGCGTTCTCGCGGTAAATCAATTCGAGCCATCCCATGGTTTCGTGTTCTTCAGAATTGGCGAGAGCAGTCGGCACGCGGGCCTCCTCTTTCGTGTCGTCAACCATGAGACGATCCTCCGCGGTTCAGATTAACGGAAAACGCTAGAACGTTAAACGTTGAACGTTAGAACGTTCCACCCACCCACCCAAACTGACAACCACACTTCTCCCGGGGGGAGTGTAGTAACGGTTCAACGTTTAACGTTCTAACGTTCAACGTAACCGCGCCTTGCCGGCTGTTCGAGGGCCGTGCGATAGTGCCCCGAGAGGAGGCCCATGCCGGAGCACATCATCGAGCTCGAAGCGGATCATCCCGGATTCAACGATCCGGACTACAGGAAGCGGCGGGACGAGATTGCGCGGGTGGCGCCGCCGCTCGATTCGGGGCGGCTCCCAAAGCGGGTCGAGTACACCGAAAGTGAGCGCGGTACCTGGGCTACCGTATTCGACAAGCTCACGGTGCTCTATCCCACGCACGCCTGCCGCGAGTTTCTGGGCGTGGCCGGTGACATCGGTTATTCCGCGAACGAGGTTCCCCAGCTGGCTGACGTGAGTGCATTCCTGAGCAACCGGACGGGCTTCAGCTTGCAAGCTGTGGCGGGTCTGGTGTCCGCGCGCGAGTTCCTTGGTGCGTTGTCGCGCCGGGTCTTCTGCGCCACCCAGTACATCAGACACCACTCTCAGCCCCTCTACACCCCCGAACCCGACATCGTGCACGAGCTCATGGGCCACGCACCAATGCTCGCCATCCCGGAGTTCGCCGATCTCTCCCAAAAAATCGGCGAAGGGTCTCTACGCGCGGACGATGAACAGGTGGAGCGGCTGGCGACGCTCTACTGGTTCACCATCGAGTACGGAGTTTTGTTCGAGGACGGCGAGCTCCGCGCCTATGGCGCTGGTCTGCTGTCGAGCTTCGGTGAGCTCGAGCACGCCCTGTCGGGAGAGGTCGAGGTTCGGCCGTTCGACCCCACGCTGGCGAAGGACACCGCCTACCCGATCACAACCTACCAGCCACTGCTGTGGAGCGTGGGTTCAATTCGCGAGGCCTTCGACAAGATGGATGAGTTCGTGAGGGGGGCGTTAGAACGTTAAACGTTTGAACGTTCAACGTTACCGCCGGGTCACCATTAGAGGGTCAAGCCCGTGTCTGTTCGCGAAAGGGGGTGGGTGGGAACGTTTCAACGTTCAACGTTCTAACGTCTAAACGTCGAAGAACCCACCGATCTTGGAGGTGTCGAGGAAAACTTCACCGTCCCTGACAACGACGGGCAACGATCGCAGATGCGAGCCCTCGCATGGTCCGCTGATGCAGAGTCCATTATCCGGTTGATACCTCGCACCGTGGGAATTGCACACCAAGTAACGATTGGAGGCGTCCCAGAGGTTGCGCGGTTCACGGTCGTCGAGACGCATCGGCAGGTGACGGCACTCGTTCTTATAGGCCCGCACCTCGCCGCCGGTCACCTTGAGGAGAATACCCTCCTCCTCGAACGGACCGTCCTTGTAGGTGAAGCGGAGTCCGTCGGATGGAATGTCGGCAAGCGTTGCGATGTGGTCCATGGGCGGGCATCATAGACTAAACAGTGGGAAGAACCTCCCAAATTTGCAGGGGAAAAAGATATCAAGGTGGAACTGGCCGTTGTCATCCCGACTCTCAACGAGGAACGAACGATCGGGGTCTGTCTCGAAGCGGTGGGCAAGGCCCCCGGAGTCGAGGTCGTGGTGTCTGACGGCGGGAGTACCGACCGAACGCGCGAGCTGGCCTCCTCGGCCGGTGCACGGGTGGTGGAGGGCGCGAGTGGTCGCGGACCTCAGCTCAACCTCGGCGCGCTGTCGGCGACCGCCGGGCAGCTGCTCTTCCTGCACGCCGATTGCCGGCTGCCGGGCGGATGGCTGCCGGCCCTGCGACCGGCGCTCGACGATGAGGCAACGGCGCTGGTCTGTTTCCGGTTGCACACCGAGCCCTCGGGCGGCCGCCGAAGATCGCCGCTGTACCGCCGGTGGCTGCGGGTCTTCGATCTCCGATCATTCGGCCTCGGTCTGCCGTACGGGGACCAGGGATTCGCGCTGCGGCGCGAAGTCTTCGATCGGGTGGGCGGTTTTCAGGAGATCCCGGTGATGGAGGATGTTGCGCTTGCTCGAAGCTGCCGTCGCCTCGGCAAGATCCGGCGGCTGCCGCTCGAGGTGCGGACAACCGCGCGCCGCGCAGAGGGTCATCCGGTGCGGACGGGGTTGGCCCTCGCCACCTTTCCGACCTTGTTTCGCCTGGGCGTCTCCCCCCGCACGTTGAGTCGCTGGTATGGGGAGGTGAGATGACCGGTACGGGTTCTCGACCCTGCGTGGTGGTCTTCGGTCGGGAACCGGCTGCTGGCGAGGTAAAGACCAGGTTGGCGGCCGGGATCGGTGGGCCGGCGGCTGCGCGGGTATACGCGGTCATCCTCGAGCACAGTCTTGAGGGCGCCGTCGACAGTGGGGCGAGGGTGGTTCTCTCGCTGGCCGCAGCTCCTTCCGGCGAGTGGGCGAGGAGGATTGTCTGCTCCATCGAGGTTCAGGGAACGGGCGATTTAGGCGACCGCATGAAAGACGCCTTCGAACGGCGTTTTTCCGAGGGCGAGGAGCGGGTGATCATCATCGGATCGGACTGTCCAATGATCACGCCGGAGCATCTGCAGGCGGCGGCTGATGCCCTCGCCGAAAGGGACGTGGTGCTGGGGCCTGCGGTCGACGGTGGCTATTGGCTTGTGGGGCAGCGGTGTCCGGGAGTGGATCTCTTCTCGGACATCCCGTGGTCGAGTCACGACACGCTGGAAACGACGAGACGGCGGCTGGCCGCGATCGGAGCGGGTTGGGCCGAAATCGAAGAGCTCAGGGACATCGACACCAGGGAAGATCTCGTCGCCGCTCTCGATGATCCGAGCTTGCCGGAAGATCTCTGCCGGCGTCTGCGCCATGCAGCGAACCGTTGAATGTTTGAACGTTGAACGTTAGAACGTCGTCCTGTGTGGCGCTCAAGGCCGGGTTGATGGAACGTTCAAACGATTAACGTTTAACGTTCTAACGATCCAACGTTGATGCATAGGGGTCAGGGCATTGCCGTGCGCAGCGTGGTCACCAACTCCTCGAAATCGTCGGGCAACGGCGCCTCAAACGACACGTCCTCGTGGGTGACAGGGTGGGTGAAAGCTAGACGCCGGGCGTGCAAGGCCTGTCGCGGGAAGCTTCGGCAGGCCGCTTGAGAGGGCGGGTCGGACAGGTTTCGCCACTGACGCCCGGCATAGAGGGGATCACCGACAATTGCGTGGCCGACATGCGCCATGTGCACCCGGATCTGGTGGGTACGACCGGTGACCGGCCGGCAGCTAATCAGCGAGGCGCCGGCGAATTGCTCGTCAACGTGGTAGAGCGTCCGTGCCGGCCGGCCCTCCGCGATCACCGCCATGTGCTGACGCTCCCGGGGATGGCGGTCGATCGGCGCGTCCACGACCCCATCGGGTTCTCCAGGAATGCCGTAGCATACTGCCAGGTAGGTCTTGTGGATCTTTCGATTTCGGAAGGCGATGGAGAGACCGAGGTGGGCCCGATCCGATTTGGCCACCACCAGCAGGCCGGTGGTGTCCTTGTCGAGCCGGTGGACGATCCCGGGCCGCTCGACGCCTCCGATGCCGGAAAGGTCACTGCAGTGGTGGAGAAGGGCGTTGACCAGGGTGCCGGTAGGATTGCCGGCCGCGGGATGGATGACAAGCCCCGCCGGTTTGTTGACCAGCAGCAAATCGTCGTCCTCGAACACGATGGCGAGGGGAATGTCCTCCGCTTGCGCATCGAGCGGCTGCGGTGGAGGTTCGTCAACCACAATCCGGTCGCCGTAATGCACGGTTGCAGAGGGTTTGGCGGGTTTTTCGTTGAGCAGGACATGACCTGCGTCAATCAACCGGCGTACCCGGGATCGGGTCCATTCAGGGTTGAGCTCGGCGAGGCAGCGGTCGAGGCGTGTTCCGTCGAGGTTGTCCGGGACCGCGAGGGTGTGGCGGGTGGTCACGCCGCCGCGCGCCGGCTGACCCACACCTGGAGGCCGACACCAACGACGATCAATCCCAGCGAAATGAGCTGACTGGTGGAGAGAGCGCCGTTGAAAACGAAGCCACGTACTGCGTCGCCCCGGGTAAACTCGAGGAGAATTCGCCCGATTCCGTAAAGCATCAGATAGGTGGCAAAGACCCGCCCGGGAGCAGGACGACGCTTGTAGAGTGCGGCGAGCAGCAGGTAGAGTCCGAGGTTGAAGAGCGAGGCGTATATCGGAAACGGGTGAAGTGGAACGTTGAGCGGCGTTCCCAGGTTATGTGCAGCTATGGGGTTGGTGTAGGTGATGGCCCACGGCAGGTCGCAATGCCCACCCCAGCAGCAACCGGCCATCAGACAACCGATGCGGCCGATGGCGTGTCCGAGTGCGATAGAGGGAGCGATGGCGTCGAACGACGGGAGAGCCGGGAGATTGTAGCGGCGGAGGAGAACGATCGCCGTGATCAACGCGGCGATTAATCCTCCGAGGAAGACCCCTCCAGCCCGCACCATGCCGAGAAGCTCGGCGGGATGGGCGATGTAGCGCGGCAGCTCGACAATGACCAGCAGCAGCTTGGCGCCGATGAGGGCCCAGATGACGAGCCACAGGGCGAAGTCGACCAGGTGAGCCCCGTCCATGCCGGCGCGATCGGCGCGCACACGCAGCGTCCACAGGCCCGCAATGACGCCTGTGGCGAGAAGCACACCATACGTCGGGAGCTGAAAGAAACCGAAGTCAATCAGAATCGGATGCATGCTCGGGCTCTCGAGAATGGACGCGGAACTCGTTGAGTATGAGGAGGACGGCGCCGACAGAGATCGAGGCGTCGGCGACGTTGAAGTCCGGCCAGGATAGGGTGCGGTCGCTGAATCGCGCCCACAGGTGGACGAAGTCGACCACCCAGCCGTAAAGTACTCGATCGATCAGGTTACCCACCGCACCGCCAAGGATCAGCCCGAAGGCGAACCCCGACAACCGGCTGTGTTGGGCGTGCCGCACCAGCATGGCCGCGATGATCACTACCGAGGTGAAAATCACCAGGTGCAGAAGCACCCTGCTGAAGGCACCGCCGCCCGAAAAGAGGCTGAAGGCGATGCCGCGGTTGTGGACGTGGGTGAGAGCCAGGCCCGGCATGACCTCGACCCAGGCGCCGGGGTCGAGCCGGGCAAGGACCAGCCCCTTTGTTACGCGGTCGGCCACTACCACCAGGGCGGCGGTGATCCACGGCAGGGCGCCACGCATCAGGCGTCGGTCCTTCGCAGCTCGGCGCGGTTTTCGGCCAAGAGGCGGGTCACGACCCCGTGGCAGCGATGGCAGAGGTCGGGGAGCTCCGAGTCGCTGACGAGCGCGTCGAAGCGCCGCCAGCAGCGGCTGCAGGTCGGCGCATCGTAGGGCTCGACCGCCAGTTGGAGGTCTGGATAGGCCGCCACCGCGGTGCCGTCGATGACTGATCCGTCGCCGGCAGCGGAAACGATGAGGAGCCGCGCGAGTTCGATCCCGGTTGCCTCGAGGTCCTCCTTCAGCAGCTCAGTGTCACCGCCGACGACCACGCGGGCCTCCTCGGACTTGCCGATGGCGCTCTCCTGGCGCAGGTTTTCCAGCTTCGCCAGCACAACGTCGCGGAGAGCGAGCAGGCGCCGGATCCTGGAGTCGTCCTCCGCCGCATCATCGACCCCTTCGGCGGCGTCCGGGAAGGAAGCCAGGTGGACGGAGTCCTCGCGGTCGCCGGGCAGGTGCTGCCATACCTCCTCAGCGGTAAAGGAGAGGACCGGGGCGAGCAGGGTGGCGAGAATTTCGGCGATGTGTAAGATCACAGTCTGGGTTGCGCGTCGGGTGGGGTCCTCGGGGAGGTCGCAATACAGCCGGTCCTTGTTGACGTCGAGGTAGAGGCTGGAGAGGTCCACAGCGCAGAAATTGACGATCCGGTGCGAAAGGGAAGTCAGCTCATAGCTCTGATATGCCTTCTTGGTCTCCTCCAGGAGGCGTTCGGTGGATCGCAGCATGAAGGCGTCGAGGCCGCGAAGATTCTTGAACGGGACCGCGTCACGGGTCGGATCGAAATCCTCCAGGTTCCCGAGGAGGAAGCGCAGGGTGTTGCGGATCTTGCGGTAGGCCTCGGCGTTGCGGGTCATGATTTCGTCGGAGATCCGGATGTCCTCACGAAAGTCGACCATCGCCGTCCACAACCTGAGGATGTCGGCCCCGTACTTCTTCAACAGATCGTCAGGGGTGACCACGTTGCCCAACGACTTCGACATCTTGTGCCCGTCGGCGTCGACCACAAAACCGTGCGTCACGACCTGGCGATAGGGTGCCGTTCCCTTGAGCCCGACCGACGTCACCAGCGATGACTGGAACCACCCGCGGTACTGATCCTGCCCTTCGAGGTAGAGGTCCGCGGGCCAGTCGAGCCCGTAGCGGTCGGTGTCGCACACCGCCAGGTGGCTGACGCCCGAGTCGAACCAAACGTCCAGAATGTCCGTCTCCTTGATAAAGGTCGTGGCGCCGCAACCCGAGCACGCGTAACCCGGCGGCAACAGCTCATCGGCCTCCCGCACGTACCATGCGTCGGAGCCCTCCTCGAGGAAGATCCGGCGGATGTGATCGAAGACCGTTTCATCAATTGTTGGTGCCCCACACTCTTTACAGGTCAGGAGGGTGATCGGCACGCCCCACATGCGCTGTCGTGAGATGCACCAGTCGGGTCGGTTGGCGACCATCCCGTCGATCCGCGCCTCTCCCCAACTGGGAACCCAATCGGCGGTGTGCAGGATGTCCTGCGAACGTTGACGTAGGTCGTGCTGGTCCATGCGAATGAACCACTGGTTGGTGGCGCGGAAGATGACGGGGTTCTTCGACCGCCAGCAATGAGGATAGGAGTGCGTGACCTCGCTCAACGCCACCAGAACATCGAGATCCCGCAGGCGATCAACGATCGGCCCGTTGGCTTCGTGGACGTGCAACCCCGCCCATTCCTTCACATCTGACGTGAATCTTCCGTCGTCATCTACTGGGGCGTACGGTTCCAGGCCATAGTGGGCGCCGATGACAAAGTCCTCCGCGCCGTGTCCCGGGGCGGTGTGGACCAAACCCGTGCCCTGCTCGAGAGTGACGTACGGGGCGAGGATGAAGAGACCTTCGCGGCCGGTGAGCGGGTGGAGGTAATGGCTGCCCTCGAGGACGCCACCCTTGAAGATCTTGACGGTTTCCGGATTGGCCCAACCGGCGGCTGCGGCAGTTGCCTCGACCAGCTCGGCGGCGACGATCCACAGCTTCCCGTTCGCCCGAACCAGGGCGTATTCGAAACCAACGTGGAGCGCGATGGCGAGGTTGGCGGGCAACGTCCACGGGGTTGTCGTCCAGATCAGGGCCGCCGCCTCATCACCCGACTCCACATCGAGGCGTTCGCGGGCGTCGTCGGCGAGCGCAAAGGCCACCGTGATCGAGGGACTCGAGTGATCGTGGTACTCGACCTCGGCCTCGGCCAGGGCCGTGCGACACTCCGAGCACCAGTGGACAGGCTTCAGGCCCCGCTCCACAAACCCGGCGAGCATGAAACCGTGCAGGGCGGCGGCAATCTCGGCTTCGTAGGCGCGGTCCATGGTCAGATAGGGGTCATCCCATTGGCCGAACACCCCGAGACGGATGAACTCGTCACGCTGCACCTTGTAAAAGCGGTCGGCGTACTTCCGGCACGCCTGGCGAATCTCCGGAATGCTCATCTCGAGCTTCTTCGGGCCGAGCTCCTTGTCGACGTGGTGCTCGATCGGCAGCCCATGACAGTCCCATCCCGGGACATACGGGCTGTCGTAGCCCAGCATCGTGCGCGACTTGACCACGATGTCCTTGAGGATCTTGTTGAGGGCGGTGCCGACGTGGATCGAGCCGTTGGCATAGGGCGGACCATCGTGGAGGATGAAGCGCGGCGCTCCTTTTCGAGCCTCGCGAATACGGCCGTACAGGTCCATCTGCTGCCAATGGGCCAGGAACTCAGGCTCTCTCTGCGGGAGCTTTGCACGCATGGGGAAGCTCGTCCGCGGAAGGTTCAGCGTTTTTCGATACATCTCACACCGCCTCCGGCATGTGAGCCTACGCGGCGCCGTCACGGCCGTCAAGGAAGTGGAATCAGTCGAGGACCGTGCGGACCTTGCGGATGACCTCTTCAGCCGTGAACGGCTTGGTGATGTAACCGGCGGCACCAACCTCCCGACCACGGAGGACATCAGCGGCGAAACCGCGGGCGGTGACCATGATGATCGGCAGATGTTGCGTTCTGGCGTTGCGGCGCAGCCCGGCCGCCAGATCGAACCCGTTGGTCGGGGTGGCAAGCGCGACGTCGAGGAGCACCAGATCCACATCCTGCTCGCTCAGGAGCTGTTCGGCGGCCTCGGCGGACTCGGCCTCGAACGTGACGAACCCCTCCCGGCGCAACTTGAAGGACAGAATGCGCAGAATGTACGGCTCATCGTCGACGATCAGAATACGGCGCCCCACGTGCACAGTGTATGGCCATGACGGCGGGAGATCAAGAATGATCGCTATCTTGAGAAACCGGACGAGATTCCCCTTCAGGTGTAAGCAGCGTCGGGTTGAGCAGCTCCCACACGACCATCAACAGGTGGAGCAGACCGAAGGCCGACAGCATTCCACGAAACCATGGCGAGTCGAGCACCACGTGCGCGGCGGGCGGAAAACGGGTCAACAGCATTCCCCATGCCCGCGACCAGGGAAAGAGGAGGAAGAAAAGACCCACATTGACCAGGTACCCGATGTAGATGACGATGGCGAAAAATCGCGTTAGCTTCACCAGATCATCTTAACCGGAGCAGGGTTACCGATATGGAGAGTGGAGGGAGAAAAGAATTCGAATTTCGGATTTGCACCCCAGCCAGGAATCCCAGTAGGTGTGATGGAAAATCCGAAATCCGAAATCCGAAATCCGAAATTGTTGCGGCCTCATGTTAACGTTCAACCGTGAATTTACTGTGGGGATCCCCGTTACCGCCGACGCGATCCGGCGTCAGCGATTACGCGGTCGAGCTTCTCGGTGAGCTGGGTTCACTGGCGAAGGTGCGGGTGCTGGAGCCGCCCGGGTGGCACCGACCCGAGGATTGGTCTCTGGACGGATCGGTCGAGCTCGTGCCCTCCGACACCGAGCCTTCGAGCGCCGAGATCTCTCTCATCCACCTCGGCAATAATCCTCACCATCGGTGGCTTCTCGATCGTCTGGGGCGGTCGCGCACGGTCGTGGTGATGCACGACCTCGTCCTTCACCACCTGCTGGTCGAAGCGACCGCGGCCGAAGGCGATTACGAACGCTTCGAGAAAGATCTCACGTTCGCCCACGGCAAGGCCGGACTGGCGCTGGCCCGCGCGCGACGAACAGGCCTGACCGGCGCCAGAGATCCGTTCCTCTTTCCGGCCCGGACCCCATTCCTGGAGAATGCAGAGGGAGTGGTCGTCCATTCGCGGTGGGCGCAGCGGATCATCGCGGCGGAACGACCGCAGATTCCGATCGCTGCGGTAGGCCTGCCCGCGGCCGACCCCGGAATTGTCGACCCAGCGGAGCAGCGCCGGCGCCTCGGCATCCCAACCGAAGATGTGGTCCTGATGCACCTGGGTTTTCTGTCGCCGGAGAAAGGTCTCGCCGACGTGGTCACCGGGGTCGCAGCTGCGGTCCGGACCGGCGTTCCCGCCCGCCTGGTGCTGGTGGGAGAGGGTAGGGGGCTCGACGACCTCCTGGCGGCGGCGGCTCGAGCCGGGATCGGTGACCGTGTCGGCGCCACCGGCTGGTTGCCGCCCGCTGAGTTTCTGCGCGTCCCCGCCGCCGCCGATGTCGGTGTCGTGCTACGAACCCCGTCGGCGGGAGAGACCTCGGCTGCCGCCGTGCGCTTTCTCGCCTGCGGGACGCCGGTGGCGGTTGGAGGAACAAAACAGTTTCTCGAGTGGCCGGAAACGGCGGCCCCCCGGATCACCCCCGGCCCGCCGGCACCGGCCGAGATCGCGCGCGTTTTGGGTGAAGCGGCGGCAGGGGGAGGGGGCTGGGAGGAGCGACGAAGAGCGGCGCGCGCTGCCTATGAAAACGGCCACCGCCCAGCCGATACGGCAAAGAAGATGATCGAGTTCCTGGAGACGTTAGGGCCGTAGATTCTCGGGCAAAGGGTACAGGGTTCAGGGTTCAAGGACGTCCCTGTGCCCTGAACCCTGCGCCCTGCACCTTGTACCCTGATCCCTATTCTGGCTGTGGCTTGACGACCTGGGCGTTCGCTCCCAGGACTTCAGCCGCCACCGCGGCGCGGGCCTTCGTCAGATTCGACTCGATCGTTGCGTCGTTCGGATCGAGCTCGTAGGCATGGCTCAGCAGGGAAACTGTTTCGCTGAATCGGTTCTGGGGATAAAGGGTGGCGGCCAGCAGATTAACCGCCGCCGGGTCGCCCGGCCGTGCGTTGGCGACAGCCCTGAGGGTGGCTTCGGCCTCTGGGTATCTTGCGCGCCGTAGCTCCAGGTATCCGGCCACGATTTCCCGGGCTCCGTCTGTGTCAGGCTCGACGGCGTCGAGCACCCGCTTGCTTTCAGAGTAGCTCTCGTTGAGTGCGAGCGCCAGAGCGAGCCATTGCTGGACGTTGGGACTGTCAAATCCAGCCGCCACGGCGGTTTGGAGATGGCCCAGACCCTCTGCGTTCCGGCCCTTGCTGAGCAGGGCCTGGCCGAGACGTGCCTCGAGCTGGGGATCGTCAGGGATGAGTTTCTCCGCTGCCTCGAAAGACTCGAGAGCGCCGTCGACATCTCCCTCCAGGAGCAGCAGCTCGCCCTTTGCAAGCTGGACTTCGGGGAGCATCGGGTTTTCCGACAGCGCGTGGGTGAGCGCAGCGAGTGCGCGGTCGTTGTTGTGGAGGCGCGCCTCGAGCAGCCCGAGGGATGCCCATGCACGATCCGAAGTCGGGTACTTCTCGGTGAGCGCCTTGAAGATATCTCGGGCCGCCGAGGCCTCGAAGGTTGCCATGTAGACCTCGCCCAACCGTAGGTTGAGGCCGATGTTGTCGGGCTGCAGCCCGAGGGCCGACTTGAGAGCGAACTCCGCCGACTGCCAATCGGCGGTCTGCATCGCGGCCTCCGCCATCAACTCGAGAGCGTAGGAGTTGTTCGGCGCCCGGTTGACCGCCTGACGAAGGAGCTGGAGGGCGGTTGTTGCATCCCCTTCCTCGAGTAGGCGATTGGCGCGGAGAATCAGGTCCGGCACCGAGTGGCCATCGTCCAATACCTGGGCACCGGGATCGGCGCCGCGCGAGAGACTGAGACTGGAAGCCTCATTATTGCGGCCGAGCAGGCCGAGGATCTTGATCTTCAACGGGATCAGGCGCCCGTCCCTCGGGTAGGCCGAGAGCAACCGGTCGACGTCGGCGAGGGCGCCTTCAAGGTCGGTGCCGGAGTCGACGCGATCGGCGATGCTGGCGATGGTGGCTACGAGATCCGGTGCCGGGGCGGTGCCTGCGGACGAGGCCTCGAATGTGCTGCGACGAGCCCGATCGAAGAGGTCGAGAAAATCCTGACTGTAGTACGAATCATCAAGAGCGAGGCTCGGATCCTCGACGAGAGCAGCCCGGAGGTGGGTCTCGACCTCGGCTTCGTTACCGAGAGCGAACAGGGTCCAGGCGATCTGAACCTGGAGCCGAGCCCGGTGGTTCGCATCCTCGGTCTCGGAGAGTGCTCTCGTGAAGAATTCGATCGCGTTGGCGAACGAACCCACGCGGTAGGCTTCGTTCCCGGCTTCCTCGCTCGGCGTGACCTGCTGTGCAAATGCTCCGAGAGGTGCGAGAAGGAGCAGCGTAAGGGCACCGGCGGCGAGTCGAAACGTCTTTCTCCTCATCCCCACACTCTACCCGTGTCCGTCCCTGTCGGCAAGAGATGTGGGCTGAAGTCTCTTGAGAGAAAGGGCTACTCCGGCGGAGCGACCGATGGGACGATCAGGGCTGGGGCCGGGAGCCTCGGTATGACGATCGTTTTTCTGAACGGCGTGGCGCCATCCCAACGTACGACCAGCTCGTGCTCCCCAGCGGGCACCTTGTAACGAATGAGGGGCACCGGCCCGAGGGCACTGCCTCCGAGAAAAGCCACTCCGCCGGGAGGGGCCCGTTGCGGGTCGACGGTTACCGTGAGGAGACCGATTTCGAGGGTGATGGAGATTGTTGCGGTGGCGGACGTGACCTCGCGGGTCAGAGTCTTCGTTGGAAAATCCGGGAGCGAGAGTGTGAATGAGTGGGTGCCGGGCCTCAGATCGACCGCACCGCCGGGCGTCCTGCCGTCGCCAAACGGGCGACCGTCGATCGTCACCACAGCGGGCGGGTCAACGATCAGGCGGACCCGTACGGGCGCCGGGGTTGGCGTGGGTTCTGGCACGGGCGTATCGGTGGGCACGGCCGTCTTGGTTGGGGTATTGGTCGGGGTCGGGGTTTCGGTCGGTGTGGGGGTCGCGGTGGGTATCCAGGGTGCGCCCGCCTCGCCGAAAACCAGATCCTGGGCGTCTTTCGAGAAGTACACAGTGGCTGCAGCCGCAACCAGCACTAGCAGCAGACCGAGGAAGATCAAGAGCACCGGGTTGTGCCGGTTTGACTCTTCATCGACGGGTTCCGGTGTGCGGTGGAGCTTGGTGCTCTGGGGAGTCGACCGCGGCCTCCGGATGGTCGATTGCGACCGCGGCGTCGCGACCTGCCGGGTTGGTGACTCGGAGTCGTCTGGAGCTCGCACGTCCATTCCCTGTATGGCACGGCGGATCACACCGGTTGTGGCGTCCTTGGTGCTCTCGACACCTGACGTGGCAGCAATGGCGATGTTGCGCAGATCGGCGAGAACCTCTTCGATGGCCTGATACCGTTCGTCGGGCTCCTTGGCCATGCAGCGCCGGATCACGTTCCGCATAGCCTCGGAACAGTGCACGATCGATTCAGATGGGAACTGCGGTTCCTCGTTGAGGATCTTGTAAAGCACGTTGCTCAACGTGGCGCTCTCGAATGGTCTCACACCGGTCACCAGCTCGAAGGTGACGACCCCGAGCGCGAAGATGTCGGTCCGCGGATCCACCGGTCTGCCCTGGATCTGCTCGGGCGCGAGATAACCAGCTGTTCCGAGCGCAATGCCGGTCTGGGTAAGGTTGCTTGACGCCAGCACGGATTTTGCGATGCCGAAATCCATGATCTTGACGGTGCCGTCCTCGAGGACTCTGATATTGGAGGGTTTGATGTCGCGATGAACGATGCCTTTTTGATGCGCGAATTGGAGCCCCTCACAGACCTGAAGGAGGATGGAGATGATGGTGTCCTCGTCGGAAACCACTCCCGCCTTGAGAAGCTCGTCGAGGTCGAAGCCCGACAAGAACTCCTGAACGATATAAGGTGTGTCGTGCTCGACTCCGAAGTCGAAAACAAGGGTGATGTTCCGGTGGACCAGGTTGCCGACGAACTGAGCTTCCTGCTGAAATCGCTGGCGAACCTCGTCATCTGGGGTGGCGCACATCTTGATCGCCACCTTACGTTTGATGAATGGGTCCCAACCCTTGTAGATGATGCCGAAACCACCGACGGCGATCTTCTCGATCACCTCGTACTTGCCGATTTTCTCGGGGGTTTCCATGGCGGTTACTGTAGCCGAACCGCCCTCGGAAAGCCACGTTGGGCTGGCGCCCACCGCGGCCCTTCCGAGAGGGAGGAGCGAATTTCTATTTCGAGGATGATTGTGGGGAATCGACGGTGCTGGAGGAGCTTCGCGTGGCGAGAACAACCAGGCCCCTCGAGCCAGAAGAACTCTGGGCGGGAAATCCAAAACCCAAGATTTCGTGAGGCGGGGGTTGGGTGGATCTGCGTCAATCTGCGTGATCTGCGGGCGTCCTTGGAATGGTGGGTGGAGGAGGAAATGCGATGAGCTAATACCCAATAGCTAATACCAAACAGCTACGCCTCCGCATGTGCCAGGAAGAAGCTCAGCTCTTCCAGATGGACCTTGAGATCCACGCTCTTCACCAGGACGGACTCCGGTGCTCGCAACCTGATGGGAGCGAAATTGAGAATTGCGCGGAGGCCTGCATCCACCATGCGGTCGCACACCGCTTGTGCGGAGCCGGCAGGAGTTGTGATGATTCCGACCTCCACTTGCCGCTGAGCAACGATCTCCGGCAATCGCGCCGCATCCTCAACGAGCAGGCCGACCGGAGTTGCGTCGCCGATGCGGGAGGGGTCCGAGTCGAGCATCCCCACGACGAGGAAGTTTCCGCCCGAGAACCCGGAGTGATGACACAGGGCGCTTCCCAGATTTCCTGCACCTACGATCACCAGCCGGCGCTCACGATCGAGCCCGAGGATCTCGACCACGTATTGGCGGAGCTGGCTGACGTTGTATCCGACGCCGCGAACGCCGAACTCTCCGAAGTACGCGAGGTCCTTGCGAATCTGGGCCGAGTTGAGGTTGAAGCGCTTTGCCAGCTGCTGGCTGGACACCGTCTCGACGCCGGCATCCAGGAGTTCCTCGACGCAGCGAAGATAGATCGAAAGTCGCGATATCGTCAGCTCGGAGATGTTGGCGGTGTCAACGTGCCGCTTATATGCAACCATGTCCTACCTCACAAGAACGAGAATAGCAGCCTGAGCCGCTTCGAGAATCGGGGTCGGATAGATACCGAGGATCAAAACCCCGAGCGCTGCAACCGCCGCCACGGCCCCGATCTGGAGCGAGAAGCGGTATTTCGGTTCGCGACGAGGCAAGGGCTGCATATACATGGCGTAAACCACCCGCAGGTAGTAGAAGGCAGAAATAAGTGAGTTGACGACGCCGACCACCGCGAGCCACACGAAACCTTCGTTCACGGCGGCCCGGAAGACCACGAACTTGGCCGTAAACCCAACGAAGGGCGGGATCCCGGCGAGGGAAAAGAGACATGTGGTGAGCGCCAAGGCTACAATCGGGCGCTTGTATCCCTGGCCCCTGAGGTCGCTGATGAAATGAGGTCTGTCCTCCCGCTCCGACAACATCGCGATCGCGGCGAAGGCACCCATGTTCATCAGGGTGTACGCCACGAGGTACACGAGGACCGCCGCACCGCCGTCGGCTCCGGCGACAATCACGGCGACCAGGACGTAGCCCATGTGGGCGATACCAGAGTAGGCGAGCATGCGTTTGACGTCGCTCTGAACGATCGCGACGATATTGCCGAGAGTTTGCGAGGCAACGGCGATCCCTGCGGCCGCTGCCACCCACTGTGGAGAGATGTGGAGGAGGTCCATGCCATCCACGAACCGCAGGAGGACGATCAGGGCAGCGCCTTTGGGCACGACGGCCAAAAAGGCGGTCACGGGAGTCGGCCCCCCTTGGTAGACATCGGGCGCCCAAGCATGGCACGGCACGAGAGCGAGCTTGAAGGCCAGGCCGCCGACAATCATGGCGAATCCGACCGCAACGAGAGGGTTCAAATGGCCGGACGAGGCAACCTGAGATCCGATGACCGCGAGGTCAGTGCTGGCCGTGGCGCCGTAGAGCAGGGCGATACCGTAGACAAAGAACGCCGAGGCGACGGCGCCGACGACGAAGTACTTCAGACCGGCTTCGACGCTGACCTGGCTACGGCGCAGGAAGGCGTTGAGGACGTAGAGCGGGATCGACAGCAGCTCGAGGCCGAGAAAGATCGGTAACAGGTTGACCGAGCTCGCCATCACCATTGCGCCGACGGTCGCGAGCAAAATCAAGGCATAGAACTCGCCGACCTCGGCTTCGGTTCGCCGCAGGAACGGTCCGGCCATGGCGATGGTGAAGACGACGGCCACGAGGATGTAGATATCGACGAAGGCGGCCAGCTCGTCGATCCGCAACATTCCCGCCCAGACTTCTCCGGGCAGCTCGAAATGCAGGCGCGCCCAGATGGCGGCGAGGACCCCGACCATCGCCAACCCGGAGAAGTGTCTTCGCAGACCCGGCAGGAACGCCTCGGCAATTAAGAGCACCCCGGCGGTGATGGTCAGGATGATCTCCGGCGCGATGGCGATGAGGTCGGCGTGAGTCGGTGTCAACATTTTTCCGCCGCCCCTTTCATCGCGCCAGAAGGAGGCGCACGGCAGCCTCCATTGGATTCAGGAAGGTGGTCGGATAGACACCGATCCAGACGATGAAGACGAGCAGAGGCGCAACCACCAACAGCTCGCGCAGGCTGATGTCAGACAGCCCCTCGATCTTCGGGTTGTCGACGGGACCCCAGAACACCCGCTGCACCATCCACAGCATGTAAACCGCGCCGAGGATGATCCCGAGTCCGGCCAGGGCCACCGCCGATGGGTATTGTTGCCAGGCGCCCGCGAGGATCAGGAACTCGCCGACGAAACCGTTGAGCCCGGGGAGACCGATCGACCCGAGGGTGACCAGAAGAAATATCCCGGTGTAGATGGGCATCACCGTCGCGAGGCCTCCAAAGTCGGCGATAAGTCGAGTGTAGGTGCGTTCGTAAATCATACCGACGAGGAGGAAGAGCGCGCCGGTTGTCAGGCCGTGGTTGATCATCTGCAGCACGGCGCCCTCGGTCGACGCCTGGGTGCCGGCGGCAAGGCCAAGCATCACGAAACCCATGTGGCTGACGGACGAGTAGGCGACCAGCTTCTTGATGTCGGGCTGGACCATTGCCACCAGGGCTCCGTAGATGATGCCGATCACCGCGAGGGCCAGAATCAGTGGAACGAAGATGTCCCAGGCGTCGGGGAGCAGGGTGCGGTTGAAGCGCAGAAAACCGTAGGCGCCCATCTTGAGCAACACGCCCGCAAGGAGAACCGAACCAGTGGTCGGAGCTTCGACGTGGGCGTCGGGCAGCCAGGTGTGGAACGGGAAGATCGGCACCTTGATGGCAAATGCGAGCGCGAAGGCGGCAAAGACGAGCAATCCCGGGGCCAGCCATCCGCCGCTGACCGAAAGCAGCGGTGCGGTCTGGAGGAAGTCGAGGTAGTCGTAAGACCACACGCCGGTCTGTTGATGGTGGAACCAGGCCAGGTAGAGAATGGCGACGAGCATCAAGACCGAGCCGACCATGGTGAAGATGAAGAACTTGACCGCCGCATAGATGCGGCGTGGACCTCCCCAGACGCCGATGATGAAGTACATGGGAATCAGGGTGATCTCCCAGAAGATGTAGAAGAGAAACAGGTCGAGGGAGACGAAGGTGCCCATCATGCCTGTGGCGAGCAACAGGAATGTGATGTGGAGTGACTTGATGTGCTCGATATTCAAGGACCACGCGGCGAGCACAACGACGGGCAGCAGCAGGGTCGTCAGGAGCACGAGGAGGAGCGATATACCGTCCAGCCCCACGTGAATGCTGATGCCGAACTGGGGAATCCACTGATGCTGGTCGACGAACTGGAAGGCTGGGTTGTCGGGGTTGAAGCCGGTCCACAGCCGGGTCGAGACGGCAAAAATCAACGTCGAACCGATCAGGGTGACCACCCGGTGGACCCGTTTCCAGTGCTTCGGTATCGGGAGGAGGAGGATCGCGAAGATCGTCGGTGAGATGGTCAGGAGGAACAGGAGGTGTTGGTCCAAGCTATACCTCCGTTACCACAGAATGGCCGCGAGGGCGAAGACCGCCAGGGCCACCGCCAGCGCGTAGTTGCGAACGTTGCCGGTGGTCGTGAAGCGCACGAGATCGCCCGTGAGTTCGACGGAGAAAGCTGCGCCGTTGACGAAGAGCGTGTCGATGATCAGCTCGTCAATCACCTTCCAACAAATCATCGCAATTCGATGCCCGGGGGCCACGATGAGGGCGTGGTACATCTCGTCGACCCAGTACTTCCCGAGCAGGAGCTTATAGATCATCGGCAAGCGCTCGGCGAGTCGGCGAGGGAGCGCAAACGCCTGCGGACCGAGGTAAAAGCGACGCGCAACGACGATGCCGAGAATGGCCACCCCTACCGAGACCGCTACCAACAACCACTCGGTTTCCAAACCGACGGCGTGCTCGGCGTGGCCGGACCGGGCGGCGGCGCCGTGGGTCGCCGCCGCGATCGGCAGGATCACCGGTTCGAGGAAGCGCTCGATCAGGTTGAGGCCGCTCTTCCCGAAGAGCTGTCCTGGGAATCCAAGGAACCCGCCGACGATCGAGAGGATTCCGAGAATGACCAGCGGACCGGTCATGCTCGGCGGCGATTCGTGAAGGTGGCGTTCCGCCTCCTCAGATCCTCGGAACGACCCGTGAAACGTCATGTACACCACGCGAAACATGTAAAAGGCGGTGAGCAGCGCTCCTGCGAGACCGAGGTACCACAGGAGCTGATAGGTGGCGCCGAAGCCGTTGAGGTTGGCGGCCCCGGCTTCATATGCCTTCGCCAGGATTTCGTCCTTGGAGAAGAAACCGGCAAAGATCGGAATTCCGGAGATCGCCAAGGTGGCGGCGAGGAATGTCCAGTAGGTGATGGGCATGTGTCTTCGCAGTCCGCCCATCGTGCGCATGTCCTGCTCGCCGCCGCAGGCGTGGATAACCGATCCGGATCCCAGGAAGAGGCAGGCCTTGAAGAAGGCGTGGGTCACGACATGGAAGATGGCGGCCGCGAAGGCGCCGACTCCGGCGCCGAGGAACATGTAGCCGAGCTGGGACACCGTCGAGTAGGCGAGGACCTTTTTGATGTCGTTCTGCACCAGACCGATGGTGGCGGCGAAGATTGCGGTGACGCCACCGACGATCGCGACCACCAGCATCGCGGTGGGGCTCAACCGGTAGAAGACATTGGCCCGGACCACCATGTAGACCCCGGCGGTGACCATGGTCGCTGCGTGGATCAGGGCCGAAACCGGTGTCGGACCGGCCATGGCGTCGGGCAACCAGACGTAGAGCGGTATCTGCGCGGACTTGCCGATCGCGCCGACGAAGAGCAAGAGCCCGATGATGGTGGCCGCACCGGCGAATTGATCCGGGTGCCCAGCGGCTGCCGGGAATATCACGTTGAATTCGGTGCTATGGAACCAGGCGATGGTCGCGAAAATAGCGAGGAGGAACCCGAGGTCGCCGATGCGATTAACGATGAATGCCTTCTTACCGGCGGCCGCGCACCACTCCTTGTCGTAGTAGTAGCCGATCAGGAGGTAGGAGCAGAGTCCGACCCCTTCCCAACCGACAAACATGACCGGGAGGTTCGAGCCGAGAACCAGCAGCAGCATTGAGAACATGAAAAGATTGAGGTAGGCGAAGTAGCGGGCGTAACCGGCGTCGGTCTCCGAGTGCATGTAGCCGATCGAGTAGACGTGGATGAGGAGGCCTACGAACGTCACGAAGGCGATCATCACGGCCGAAAGCGGGTCGAGCTGGAGCGAAGCGTTGACGTTGACGGCGCCGGCCGAGATCCATGTGAAGTAGGGCTCGACGATGACCTCGGCGGGCTGGTGCAGGTAGTCCCACAACGCGGCGTAGGTCGCGATCGTGGAGGCGCCGACCGACCCGACGCCGACCAGGGTCACCGCGCTCTTGGGCGCGCGGAGGACGCCAAGGGCCAGGTTGAGCACCGCCCCCGCCAGGCAGATGATTGGAATCAGCCACAGTGATCCGAGCATCACCTGGCCCTACCAGCGGAGAATGTTCGCACGTTCCACATCAATCGATCCCTTGCAGCGGAATAGAACGATGAACAGCGCCAGGCCGACAGCCGCCTCGGCTGCCGCCACCGCGATCACGAAGAAGATGAAGACCTGCCCGTCGAGAGCCGCAGCCGCCGTGGCGTGGTCGGAGGCGAATCGGAAGGCAAAGGCCGCGAAGGCCAGGTTCGCTGAGTTGAGCATGATTTCCAGCGACAGGAAGATGGCGATCCCGTTGCGTCGAAGGAGGACCCCAAGTGTACCGACGGCGAAGAGCACCGCTGACAGCGCCAGCACCCAGGTGTAGGGAATGGGAACCGCCTCCACGGGAATCATTCCTCCTCTCCCTTTCCGAGATAGACGGCGCCGACGATTGCCGCCACCAGCAACAGGGTGATGAACTCAAAGGCAAAGAGGTGGGTGCTCAGGAGGGCGCGTCCGATCGGGAAGGCGGTCCCGGCTTCGACGGCACCCGGCAAGACCGCTCCCTGGAGGGGAAGGAGGAGCCCGGCGACAACCAGCATCATCCCGCCGATGCCGGCGGCCACGAGGGCGCCGAGGAGGGCCTGCACCGGACGACCGCTGCCGAGAGCCTCGATTCTACGGATTTTCAGGAGCATGATCACGAACAGGAACAGAACCAGAACGGCACCCGAGTAGACGATGATCTGGATGGCGGCCAGGAAGTCCATGCCGAGGATGGCGAAGATCGCGGCCATCGCGAAGGACATGATCACCAGTGAGAGTACGTTCTTCGTGGGGTCCCTCGGCACCACGGTGAGCACCGCGAAGACCACCGCGATGGCTGCTGCTGCGAGGAAGACGATGGTGACCATCACACCCCGCCTACATGTATCCCAGGGCCATGGCGACCCCGACCCACAGGAAGTTCAGCACCGCCAGCGGCACCATCACCTTCCACCCCAATGCCATGAGCTGGTCGTACCGGAAGCGGGGGAGGGTCCACCTCACCCACACAAAAAACCACAGCAGCATGGCGACCTTGATCGCAAAGACGGCCATTGAGAGCAGAGCCCCCGCCCACCCGTCGAAGGGGATATCGATCCACGGGAGGTTCCATCCGCCGAGGAAGAGTACGGTGATGAGCGATGCTGCCACGGTCATGTGAAGGTACTCGCTCATGTAAAAAGCCGCGAATCGGATCGATGAATACTCGGTGTGGTATCCGGCGACCAGCTCGGCATCCGCCTCGGGGAGGTCGAAGGGGAGACGGTTGGTTTCGGCGAAGACGGCGACCACGAATATGATCGCGCCGATGAGCTGCGGAAAGACGTTCCAGTGGGGCAGGAATCCCATCCAAACGCCGCTTTGGGCATCGACGATCTGCTGCAATCGCAGGGTTCCGGAGCTCATCAGGACGCCGACGATCGCAACGGTCATCGCAATTTCGTAGGAAATCGCCTGCGCTGAGGCCCTGACCCCTCCGAAGAGAGCATACTTGTTGTCGGATGACCAACCCGCGAGCAGTAGTGGGTAGACACCGAACGACGCGATCGCGAAAACATAGAGGAGGCCTATGTTGAGGTCGGGCGCCACAATGAAACCGTTGACCGCGTGCCCGAAGAGCTCGAGACCCGAGTCTTTTCCAATCGGTATCGCGATGAAGGTGCTGAGGGCGACGACCACTGCGATGGCGGGCGCCAGGGTGTAGAGCACCGGTCTAACCCCGGCCGGGGTAATGACCTCCTTGGTCAGCAGCTTGACGACGTCCACGATCGGCTGCAACAGGCCGAGCGGGCCAACGCGATTGGGGCCGAGGCGGTCCTGGATGAGGGCCGAACCGCGCCGCTCCACCCACACCATGATCGGGACCGTGGTCAACAGCACCACCAGCCCGAAGGCGAGCTTGACTCCAATGACGACGAGGTCAACCCACACCGCGGGCCTCCTCGTGGACAGGCATTCCAGCCTCGGTCATGAGCCTGCCAAAGGTCATGCCGGCGAATGCACCGACCTCTGCGGCCATCTCGGCGAAGAGAACCCGTGGCGACATGATTCGCTGCTGCTCGTGGCCGAGATGACGGGCGAGGTTGTGGAGCACCTCCCACGGCGGACGAGCCTGCCCGGCCGGCGGCAGAGCCCGGCGTGCCAGCTGTACGACCCCGGTCGACGAGGTGTAGGTGCCCTCGGTCTCAGCCCAGGACGCCAGGGGAAGGACGAGCGTTGCGGCATCGACGATCGGTGTCCGGCGGCGGGCCATGACGGCGGTCGGCCGCCCTGCGGCCGCCGCAGCCGCGGCCTCGGTCTCGAGCCACGGGTGGGCGTGCGCATCGAGGATGAGGAGCGGACCGTCTCCATCCCGGATGTACGACTCCAGGACGACGGCATCCACCACGGCCAATCCGAGATGGCGCGCACCGGTGCTGTTGGGGTGGGCGTCGATACCGTCGATCCACTCGCCTCGGCCGTTCTTGATCCGCCGTTGGCCCCCGGTGTGAACGGGTACCACGACCACCATCCCTGAGCTTTCCTGGAGGTTTCGTTTGACCGAGAAAAGCCCCTCGTTGCTGAAGTTGGCGGAGGCCACGACGAGCGGCTTCGGTGAGGACTGCAGGAGGGCCGCGAGGGTGGCGAGGGCCCCCTCCCAGGAGATCGCGCGTTCGCCGTCGTCGGTCCGTCGCAAGGGAGCGTCAATTTCGCGGTCGTTGAGGCCTTGAGCGAGGAACCGCCCGTAATCGCACATCCACCACCCGTTGATCTCGGGGTTGGCGCGCGGAACAAAGCGATGGATCACGCCGTCCAGATGTCCGAGGTTGACGTTGCAGCCGATGCTGCAGCCCGGGCACAGGGTCTCCGTCTCCTCGAGGTGCCATACGCGGGCGCGGAAGCGGAACTCCTTGACCGTGAGAGCGCCGACGGGACAGACGTCGGCCACGCAGGCCGACCACGGATTATCGAGTGGGGCGCCATCGAAGGTGTCGATGTAGGAGTGGTTACCACGTGACTTCATGGTCAGGTCGGCGGTTTCTGAGATCTCGGTGGTGAACCGGATGCAGAGGGTGCAGTGGATGCATCGATTCTGGTTTTGGATGACGTGAGGCCCGATGGTCCTTCGCTCGAAGCCCGGAAAGGTGCGCCGTCCGTCGATCATGTGGGTGGTGTCGAGGCCGTGCTCCACCGAGTAATCCTGGAGGCCGCACTCGCCGGCCTGGTCGCAGACCGGGCAGTCCAGAGGGTGGTTTTCGAGCAGAAACTCCATCACCGCAGCCCGCGCCTCGCGCACTCTTTCCGAGTCGGTGAAGATCACCATGTCGTCTTGCATCGGCGTGGAGCATGCGGTGACCAGACGCGGCATGCCCTCGATCTCGACAAAACAGATTCGGCACTGACCGACCACGCTGAGTCCGGGGTGGTAGCAGTAGGTGGGAATCTCGACGCCTGTCTTGAACGCCGCTTCGACGATGTTGGTTCCTTCGGCCACGGTGACCTGTTGCCCGTCGATCATCGCGGTAATCATCCGCCCACCTCCTCGGCTTCGAAGAGGGCGTGATCGGAGCGTACCGGCAGGACCGGGAGATGTCTTCTCACACTCTTTTCCGCTCCGGCGATAGCTGCCTCGAACTCGCCGCCGAAGTGTTCGAGAAAGCTCGTGATGGGGAGGCAGAAGGCATCCCCGAGGGGGCATATCGTCATGCCCTGGCTGGCGAAGCGGGCGATCCGGTGCAGGGTCTCGATGTCTTTCGTCCGTCCGTGGCCGCGCCGGATCCGACGCACCACGTCTAGCGCCCAGTCCGAGCCCTCGCGGCACGGGGTGCACTGGCCGCAGGACTCGTGGGCGTAGAAGGTCAGGAGGTTTTCGAGCGCCCACACCATGTCGACGGTTTCGTCCATGACGATGACCCCGCCCGAGCCCAACATCGAACCGGCCTCCGCCACCGACTCGAAGTCGGCTGGGGTGTCGATGCGGTCGGCGGGCAGGATCGGCGCCGAAGAACCGCCGGGGATGAAGGCCTTGAGCTCCCGGCCGCCGCGGACCCCGCCACAGAGCCCCTCTATGATCTCGCGGAAGGTCGTGCCCATGGGAGCTTCGTACACGCCGGGACGCTCGACATGGCCGGAGACACAGAACAGCTTGGTGCCGGTGCTGCGCTCGGTGCCGATGCCGGCGAACCAGGCGCCTCCTCGCTCGATGATGTGGGGAATACAGGCCAGGGTCTCGACATTGTTGACGACCGTCGGGCACCCGAAGACACCAACCACGGCCGGGAAGGGGGGTTTGAGGCGCGGTAGGCCCCGCTTGCCCTCGATGGACTCGATGAGAGCCGTCTCCTCCCCACAGATGTAGGCACCGGCGCCCCGGTGGATGTGGATTTCGAGTTCGTAGCCGCTGCCGATGACGTCCTTCCCGAGATAGCGCTTGCGCCGAGCCTCGGTAATCGCTCGACCGAGAATCTCGGTCTCGCGCACGAACTCGCCGCGTATGTAAATGTACGCCGTGTGAGCGCCAATGGCATACGACGCGATGGCGATGCCTTCGAGCACCATGTGGGGATCGACGAGAATCAGTTCACGGTCCTTGAAGGTGCCCGGCTCCGACTCGTCGGCGTTGCAAATCATGTACTTGGGTTTGGAGAGGTCCTTGGGGACGAAACTCCACTTGACGCCGGCCGGGAATCCCGCGCCTCCTCGACCGCGCACCCCTGACGCCTTGACCTCGTCGATCACCTCCTCCGGGTCCATCGCAAGCGCTTTGGCAAGGGCCTTGTAGCCGCCGCGCTCGAGATAGGAGGCGAGAGTTCGGGAGTTCTTGACATCCCGCGCCCGGAGAAGGATCGGCTCCATCGTCATTCGCCGAGCCCGTCGAGGATCTCATCGAGACGTTCATCTGTCAGGTTGGTGAAATAGTCGTTGTTGATCTGAACCACCGGCGCCTCACCACAGGCGCCAAGGCATTGCACATCTACGAGGGTGAAGCGGCCGTCTTTCGTGGTTTCCCCGAAATCGATGCCGAGCTTCTCTTTGAGGTGGTCGACAAGGCCTGAGGTGCCGCACAATTGCCACGAGAGAGTAGTGCAAACCTGCAGGAGGTACTTCCCTGGGGGGTGGCGCAGGTCCATAGTGTAGAAGCTGGCGACGCCTTCGACGAATGCGGGGGATAGATCGAGTCGAAGACCCACGGCTCGCATGACGCCGGCGGAAATCCAACCCCACCTTTCCTGACAGAGCCACAGAACCGGAAGCAGCGCTGCGCCCTGGTCAGGGTAACGCATCAGAATCCTCTTGATTTCAGACTCCATGGCGTCGTCGAAGGTCGGATCCTCGATCGCCTCGACGGTGGCTACATCGAGCGGTAGGGTGGCCCCCTCGGTCATTCGCGATGCCCCGTGCCGGAGCTGGGAAGGCGGCGCCGACCCCAGTCGAAGATGCCCTTGCGCCACAGGTAAATGTACGTGACAGCAACAAGTGCGAGAAAGGCCAGCATATCCCACAGCGCGACCATCGAGCCTCCGTCTAACAGCGAGCGGAAATTGATGGCCCAGGGGTAGAGGAAGGCGAGCTCGACGTCAAGAACTACGAAGACCAGAGCGACAAGGTAGAACTTGACCGAGATCCTTCTGTTCGCCCGGTCGAGGAGGGGAACGCCGGATTCGTAGCTGTCGGTCTTGGTTTCGGTGGGTTGGCGGGTGCGCTGACCGAAGAGCACGGCGGAGCCGAGCAGCACGGCAGTGAAGACGCCGGCAACGACCAGGACGACGACTACCGGCAGGAACTGTTCACCCATTTGGATTCCTCTGGAGTTTCCACTCTTCCGACGGAATCCTAGCCGGGCCGCCGAGACAGGTCAAACCGGCATGAACCGCCGCTCCCAAGCGATTCAGGAGTTTCTTGGAACCGCGGTACAGACACTCATCTTCCATGACCGCCGGAATTTGCAGGCGGGACGCCTGCGCCACAAGGCTTCCGGGTCGATTTTGTGGTGCGGCCGTCTCGGCTGCACGAATAAATTGAATGAAACAATTTGGACGAGTCCGCTCCCAAGCAATTCAGGAGTTTCTTGGGAAAGTGGATGAGTTCGATTGCTGGACTCTCTCCGGCATGAGTCGATTCCTCACGGCAACCCCTGCGGTGGCCAGGGAGACGGCAATCAGTATGTAGGTGGCTGTGGCCACGCTGCCGGGCAGCGGTGTGTCGATGAAGAAGCCGGCGCCCATCAGGAGCGCGGGAATGATGGCGCCGATCGCCGTCAACCAAGCCCAGCGTCGTCTTCGGCTGCCCAGACCCACCGCGACACCGCCGAAACCTGCGAGGGCGGGAAGATACAGCATGGTCGATCGTCGAATCGAATCGTCGAGCACGTCGATCCGCTCGTCGATGGTGAGGCCGTCACTGGCGAGGGTCCGCGCGTCGGCACTGATCCGTTGGTCTTCGACGGCGTCGAGCTTGTGCACCGCCACCATGATGACGAGGGCAACCACGGCGGCGAGGAAGAGATCGGGAGTTATCCGGCGGAGCCAGTCTTTCATCTTTTCATGCGCCTTTCTCGAACTCCGCCCATACCAGTATCGCATCGACCACGACGTCCCATCTGTGATTTGTATTACGGCGGTTCGCAGGTTACCGTCTAGCTCGCTCTGCTATCCTCCGCCCCATCAAGCTGGCCCTGTGTGCCGGTCCGGGAGCGTCCATGCAACACGAGCTCATCCTCATCCTCGATTTTGGTTCGCAGTACACCCAACTCATTGCGCGGCGGCTGCGCGAGCTCGGGGTCAAAACGGTGATCGAGCGCGGCGACCTGGGGGCACGGGATATCCGCGACGCGGAGCCGATCGCCGTGGTGCTCTCGGGCGGCCCGGCGAGCGTGTTCGAAGATGGCGCGTTGCAGGCGGATCCGGCGGTTTTCCAGCTCGGCGTGCCGGTGCTCGGCATCTGCTACGGGCACCACCTCATGGCCCGTGACCTGGGCGGTGAGGTGCGATCCTCAGATCGACGCGAGTATGGGTTGGCCGAGCTCGAGGTGGTTGGGGAAGGGCCGGTTTTCCGAGGCGTTCCGAAACTGCAACCGGTGTGGATGAGTCACGGGGATCTGGTGGACGAGTTGCCCCCGGGATTCCAGGTTTTGGCGAAGACGCCGACCACAGCGGTGGCGGCCATGTTCGATCCGGAACGCCGCTTCGTCGGTCTTCAGTTCCACCCCGAGGTCCGGCACACCCACCACGGAACCGAGATTCTCGAGCACTTCATCGAGCTGGCCGGTGCCCGCCGCGACTGGAACCCGGCCGCCCTCCGCCACGAGCTCGTCGCCGACCTCGAGCGGTCCGTCCCCGATGGCAGGGTCATCTGCGGCGTGTCGGGCGGGGTCGACTCGTCGGTGACCGCGATCCTGTTGCGTGAGGCCATCGGCGAACGACTGGTGCCGATCTTTGTCGATACCGGTCTTCTGCGAAAGAACGAAGGCGACGCGGTCGAGCGTCGCTTCGCCGAGTGCGGGCTTGATCTCGACAGGGTCGATGCTGCGGATCGCTTCTTCGCGGCGCTTTCTGGCGTCGAAGATCCGGAGGAGAAGCGCCGGATCATCGGTCGTGAGTTCGTCGAGGTCTTCGAGGAGGAGGCGGCGCGCTTCCCTGATGCCCGGTACCTGGCCCAGGGAACGTTGTACCCCGACGTCATCGAGTCGTCCGGGGTGCGGGGGACCGCGGCTGTCATCAAGACACACCACAACGTCGGAGGACTCCCCCAGAGGCTCGGTCTCGAGCTCGTCGAGCCCTTGCGCGACCTCTTCAAGGACGAGGCCCGTAAGGTGGGGGAGGAGCTCGGTCTCCCGCACGACTTCGTGTGGCGTCACCCGTTCCCCGGGCCCGGGCTGGCGGTGCGGATTTTGGGTGCGGTCGATCCGGTCCGTGTCCAGACGCTGCAGGAGGCGGACGCCATCCTCATCGAGGAGATCCGGGCGGATGGTCTCTATGACGAGATCTCGCAGGCGCTGTGTGTTCTCCTGCCGGTGAAGAGCGTCGGCGTGATGGGGGACGCCCGGACCTACGAGCACGTGCTCGCGGTACGGGCGGTGACCACCACCGCCTTCATGACCGCCGACTGGTACCGCTTCCCGCCCGACACCCTCGATCGGATCGCCCGCCGCGTGGTCAACGAGGTCGCGGGGATCAACCGGGTCGTCTACGACGTGACCTCCAAGCCTCCTGGAACGATTGAGTGGGAGTAAGCGCGTTTCTCAGGCTCGCGCCCTGCGGGCGAGAGCCTGAGAAAAGAAGTTGAGGATAGGTCGGTCGGCAGGCAAATTCACCACCTGTTGTGAGATTGTGATACCTGGTACCATTTTGGCACCATTTCAGAGAAGGGCACTATTGATACGATGATCGCTGAGGAGAAAACGCATGACGA
>PVMK01119810.1_pt1 | contig 32067 bp, 30 predicted proteins | sample 1853481 | NCBI WGS metagenome assembly PVMK01 (sample SAMN08533507, study PRJNA380276) | Marine sediment metagenome, whole genome shotgun sequencing project.
TCATGGGTTGGATGTCCCAAGCTGGCTGATTCGACCGGGTTCCGGGAGAGTGACTGGCATCAGCAAGCAGAACGCCTTGAGCATAAACTTACTGTAGAAGAAATGGACCGTTTATCAGCCAGCCTGGGACATCCGACCCATGCCCCTCATGGTGATCCGATCCCAACACCCCGGGGAGACTTGATTTCCCACGGAGGTATACCGCTGACAGATTTACCAGTCCAAACATCTGCCAGGATTGTCCATATTGAAGATGAGCCGGACGTGATCTATGCCCAGATCGTTGCTGAAGACTTGCACCCCAACATGATCGTTGAGATCGATGAAAAGACCACCAACCGGCTTCGATTCTGGACAGACGAGGGGGAACACGTTCTAGCTCCTATCGTGGCCGCCAATATCAGCGTGGCACCTCTGGTTGATGACACACACGAGCGGGTAATTGAAGGAGTTCCTCTCGATTCGCTTATTCCAGGCCAATCAGGATTGGTAACAGGTATCTCCTCCTTAAGCAGGGGTGTAGAAAGAAGGCGCTTATTTGACCTGGGTATTATTCCAGGAACTGAAATCTATGTTGAAATGGTAAATCCCGGTGGAGATCCGACTGCCTACCGTATTCGGGGAACAGTCATAGCCCTCAGAAGTACCCAGGCACGTTTGATCAGGGTCAATCCACTAACTGAAAATGTCAATTGAATATATCTGTCCGGTTTTATAAACTGGTCTTAAGGAATTGAATTATGGCAAAAGAAAATAACATTCAAAAACAGGCCTCCCCGGTTATAAGCCAGGCGGATTGTGCATCCTGCCCGGTGCATCATGCTGCAAATCTTAAAAAACTGGGTGTTGATATGGAGAACTGGGATTTTGTGGTCGCCCTGGCAGGCAACCCGAATACCGGTAAAAGCACGGTTTTTAATGCTTTGACAGGCCTGCGCCAGCACACCGGGAATTGGCCTGGAAAAACAGTCACCCGGGCTGAAGGCGGATTTGATTATGCTGACAAACGTTATAAGATGGTAGATTTGCCCGGCACTTATTCCCTGCTGGCAACCAGCATGGATGAGCAAATCGCCCGTGATTTTATCCTGTTCGGGCAGCCGGATGTAACAGTTGTTGTGGTAGACGCTTCCCGGTTGGAAAGGAATTTGAACCTGGCACTCCAGGTCCTTGAGATAACCAACAGGGTAGTGATCTGTCTGAACCTGATGGATGAAGCTAAACGCCATCAAATGAAAGTGGATCACCGCCGTTTAGCGCGAGATCTGGGGGTGCCGGTTGTCCCAACCGTTGCCCGATACAACGAAGGTTTGGAAGAACTGCTGGCAGCAATTCACGAAGTGGCTGCAGGAGAGATCCAGGCAAAACCCTATCATGTCAAATATTCCCACTCCAAATTGGATCGGGCGGTTTCTCAGCTGGTCAGCCAGATTGAGGATGCATTTCCCCAGGTTCCCAATGCCCGCTGGGTAGCTTTGCGCCTGCTGGATGGAGATGAGAGGATCATTCAAGCAGTTGAGAATGGTGAGTTAGGTGAATTAAACTATGCCGTCGAGAATCTTGACGGCATAGGCGTCACCAATGTCTCTCGAAAAAGTGGTTTCAGTCTCTAGGATTGATAAAGGGATATTAGATGTCTTATTGGTTTATCGACCATTTGAAAGGTGAATTATGAATACAAAGTATGAAAAGATTCTCAAAACAGCCCAAGATCTTCGCTGGGATGTGGGGGGTGACTTCCATGAAAAAATTATGGAAACACTTTATACAGATGCGACCAGGTTGGCTGATCGAGCTGTGATCTATCCTGCTGAAAAACCTCGCTTTGATCTGGACCGAACTATTGCCCGTCTGGTTACCAGCCGGATCTGGGGATTTCCCTTAATGATCCTGTTATTAACTATAGTCTTTTGGCTGACTATCAGCGGGGCAAATCTTCCCTCCGGTTTGTTATTTGACCTGCTGATCGGCACAGTTCATCCCTTTCTCAAAGGGGTATTTGCCAGCATAGGTATTCCTGGTGGCTGGATGGAGTCCTGCTGGATGGAGCCTATCTGGCGACCGCCTGGGTGGTGAGTGTCATGCTTCCTCCCATGGCAATCTTTTTCCCCCTCTTTACACTGCTTGAGGATTTCGGATACCTCCCCCGGGTTGCCTTCAATCTGGACCATGTCTTCCGCAAAGCCGGCGCGCATGGTAAACAGGCTTTGAGCATGACCATGGGATTTGGATGCAACGCTGCCGGAGTGATATCCACCCGGATTATTGACAGCCCCGGGAACGATTGATCGCCATCATCACCAATAACTTTTCTCTCTGCAATGGACGCTGGCCTACTCAAATTCTGATTGCCACGATTTTTATTGGAACTCTGGTCCCGGCCCAGCTTGGCGGCTTGATTTCAGCCCTTGCTGTGGTTAGCATTGCTTTGCTGGGGGTTTTTCTGACCTTTGCTGTTTCCTGGAGTTTATCGAAAACGGTCTTAAAAGGAGAAGTTTCCACGTTCAACCTGGAGCTTCCACCCTATCGACCTCCCCGAATATGGCAAACTCTTTACACATCTGTGATCGATCGGACAATGGTTGTGCTTTGGCGGGCAGTGGTTTTCGCCCTTCCTGCGGGAGTGGTCTTATGGATTTCAGCAAATCTGCTCATCAACGGCGTCAGCATTGCTGAACATCTGGTCAATTTCCTCAATCCTTTCGGATTTCTGCTGGGGATGAACGGCATCATCCTGGTTGCTTATATTGTTGCTATTCCAGCTAATGAGATTGTCATTCCCACGATCTTGATGTTAACTGTCATGATATCGGGAGTTACCGGTGTAGGCGCTGGTTCCGGTGTGATATTTGAACTGAAATCCGGACTGGCTACCCTTGATATTCTCACACAGGGCGGGTGGACATTGCTGACCGGAATCAATTTGATGCTGTTCAGCCTGGTTCATAACCCTTGCAGTACCACCATCTACACTATTTATAAAGAAACGGGCAGTGTTAAGTGGACCACGGTTGCTTCCCTGGTTCCAGTAGTTATGGGTTTTGTGATCACCTTCTTCACTGCTCAGATCTGGCGCTTGATAGCGGGGTTTTAGTATATAATCCTCCACCTTAAAATAAAAAGAAGCCGCAGGACGGCTTCTTTTTTTGTCTAATGCATTTCGGGTCGATTAATCTTGGGCTTCATACCCAGGACCAGCTGTGTAGAAATCCTCATTGGTCTGAATTGCTGGGGTTAGGTCAACAACTTCGCCTGCATCAAGAACTCGGCCGTGTGAGTCATATTGGAGCGTCCCAGGCTATAGTCGGATTTGAGGATCTGCACGCCAATGACGATCCCTATAGTTAATCCTGCCAATCCCAGAATGGCATTTAAATCCCCGCCTGAAAGGCGCAATAATGCCCGCCAAGGACAACCCAGGAAAGCCAGGGCGCCAATCATGGCAAACACATCCAGGATGAAGCGCACCACCACTGCGCGGTGCAACCCCAGAGCACCAACGATATCGCGCTCAAAGCAAGCCACGCAAATTCCCATATGGGGGTAAAAAGATTCCATCCATTATATAGTTTCTATTGTTTCCATTACAACTTCACCAGGATTAAATTCCAACAACCACTTGGAAAGATGACTCAATATCTAAAATAGCTGCGGTTCGCGTCCAATACCGCCCACACGTGAAGCGAATTCGCAATTATAACGCAATTATTTTTCAGCGCTGAATACGCGCCGAGCCGCCTTGTGCAAAAGCATGCACCTGCTCCAGGGCTGCCATTGTGGTATCCCCGGGGAAGGTAGTCATCAGCGCTCCATGCGCCCAGCCAAGATTGATTGTTTCCTGTGGATCCACACCTGAGAGCAATCCATAGAAAAAGCCAGAAGCAAACCCATCTCCACCGCCAACCCGATCGTAAACTTGTAATTCAGCAGTTGGAGAAACATATGTCTCTCCATTAATCCAGGCTACTGCCGCCCAAGAATGATGGTTTGTGGAATGGCAATCTCGCAGCGTCGTTGCCACGACCTTGACCCCCGGATACTTTTCAACTACCTTGTCAATCATTCCCAAGAATGTGCTCGGGTCAAGTTTGGATTTTGACTCCATTTCTGGCCCAGGGATACCAAGCCCTAACTGCAAGTCCTCTTCATTACCCACCAGCACATCCACATTCTCAACGATTCTCCGCATCACATCCTGGGCGCGGTCCAACCCCCCCCATATATTCCATAGTTTAGCACGGTAATTTAAGTCAAAAGACGTCACTGCACCAGCAGCTTTCGCCGCCTGCATTCCTTCAATGATTAACTCTCCGGTGGTTTCCGATAATGCCGCAAAAATACCACCGCTGTGAAACCAGCGAACGCCACCAGTGAAGATTTCTTCCCAGTCGAAATCGCCGGGTTTTAATAGAGCACCTGCTTCATTTGCACGATTATAAAAAACAACCGGAGCGCGCACACCGAATCCGCGATCACTATAAATAGTAGCCATATTGGGACCGTTCACACCATTATGGTCGAAGTATTTGTAGAAGGGAGTAATGCCCATCAGGCGCACCCGTTCAGCAATAAGTTCTCCAATAGGATAATTAACCATTGCTGAAACAATGCCAGTTTTCAATCTGAAGCAGTTTGCCAAGTTTGCGGCTACATTATACTCACCACCGCTGGGATGCACCTTCCACTCGCTGGCTTTGCTAAAAGGGATAATCCCTGAATCAACACGATGATTCAGAGCACCAAGTGACACTAGGTCCAACGCTGCATTTTGTTTTATCCGTAGACCATATTTCATTTTATTATCCTTTCGTTTAAGCATTATAAGTACTTGAAGTTACATCTCCTCCAGTACCAGTCCAATTGGTATGGAAGAACTCACCCCGGGGTTTATCAACCCGTTCGTAGGTGTGTGCACCAAAATAGTCGCGCTGGGCTTGCAGTAAATTTGCAGGCAATCTCTCCTTCCGGAAGCCATCATAAAAAGCCAATGCGCTGGACATGGCTGGTACAGGAATACCAGCGTCAACTGCTTTGATAATCACTCGCCTCCAACCAGCCTGGGAAAGATCAATTTCGGTCTTGAAATAATCATCAAGAAGCAGGTTAATAAGATCTGGTTTTTTATCGAACGCATCCTTGATCTTGCCCAAGAAGGCGGAACGAATGATGCAGCCGCCGCGCCACATCAAAGCAATGCCACCATAATTAAGATTCCATTTGTATTCTGCTGCCGCAGAGCACATCAACATGTAGCCTTGAGTATATGACATTATCTTGGAGGCGTAGAGGGCATCATGAATATCTTTAATAAAGGTACGCTTATTACCATCAAAAGAGGAAATTGAACCTGTTAATATCTTGGAAGCTTCCACTCTGTTTGCCTTAAGGGATGATAAAAAGCGAGAAAGTACAGCTTCAGTGATCAGGGTTAAAGGTACCCCCATCTCCAAGGATGAAATCGCTGTCCATTTCCCGGTGCCCTTTTGTCCAGCAGTATCAAGAATCTTGTCAATCACATACTCACTGTTTTTGTCAGTATAGCCCAATATGTCTCGAGTGATCTCGATCAGGTATGAATCTAATTTACCGTCATTCCATTCAGCAAAAACCTCTTGCATTTCTTGATTACTCATTCCTAGATAATTTTTCATCAAGTCGTAAGCTTCACAAATCAACTGCATATCCCCATATTCAATTCCATTGTGGGTCATCTTTACATAATGGCCGGCGCCATTTTCACCTACCCAGTCACAACAGGGCACTCCATCATCAACTTTCGCAGAAATCGCTTGGAAAATATCCTTAACATGCGTCCAAGCCTCCGGTGATCCGCCTGGCATAATCGAGGGACCAAAACGTGCCCCTTCCTCTCCCCCAGAAACGCCAGTACCGATATAAAGCAGACCTTTCGACTCGACATACTTGGTCCGCCGGATGGAATCATTGTAATTTGAATTTCCGCCATCGATGATAATATCTCCCTCTTCAAGGTGAGGTATCAACATCTCGATGAAATCATCTACCGGTTTGCCGGCCTTTACCATTAACATCACACGACGGGGTTTTTCGAGTACACTGATCAATTCCTCTATCGTATGCGTTCCAACGATTTTGGTCCCTTTTGCATTGCCTTTGATAAAATCATTCACCTTGGATACCGTGCGGTTATACACCGCCACCTTGAAACCATGGTCATCCATATTCAAAACCAGGTTTTGGCCCATCACCGCCAGGCCAATCAGGCCAAAATCACATTTTTTCATCTTGGTTTCTCCTTCATAAAACATTTAAGTTAGGAAACAAACTATCTAACCCGGTAAAGCATTTCACCCGCTTTGGGGACAAAAAGTATGCTTTCATCCTGGCGGTCTACCCACTCATCCAGGTCAATACTGGCCGGGTCGCAGTAGTCAATATTGAGCTGGGCACATTCCTCTGGCGAGATCTTGCTGGCCAGGGTCACTTTTACATTCGGTTTTTCGACACCCTTTTCCATCACCCCAGAACCGCGCAAATGGGTGCTGTGTGCCAGCACACCAAGCGGTATATGTTTGAAGCGCTCCCAATCTTGGAGAAAATATGGCAAAACATGATAACCGACCTGATAAATATACTTGCCATGAACGTGGCTAACCTTATCCAGATGTGGGGCATAAATGATCACTTCGCCACCCTTAGCCACGGCAGGTTCGAGCTTATACATCGCCTTGGCCGCTGTCCAGAGCTCGTCGTACATCGGGGGCGCGCAGGAGAGTACTTGTTGAAAGGGCTTGTCGTACCACAGGATATGGCGCTGCGCGGAAAAATCAGCTGCCGCACTCCAGGCTGTGTACATATCGCCGATGAATAACCCTGCCAAATCACGGCCTTGTACAGTCAATGCAATCAGTGTAACAGGCGTTTTAAGCCTTTGTGCCGCAGCGTGGATCATGGCTCGCACAGGCGTGTCCTTGATACCGATTGTACCTACCACGCCTGCCAGTGCGCCTAACCAGTGGGTGGCGTTGATCATCTCTGCGCCAGAGATACCCGGGAATAGATATTTGGCCCCACCTGAAAAACCGACTACTTCGTGGGGAAAGGTTGGCCCCAAAATTATGATTTGGTCATATTCGAGTGCGGCTTTGTTCAGGCGAATTTCGACTCTGTCGGGTAGAGACTCGTGCCAGTGTGCGCCGGCAATTTGTTTGATCTCATCTTGCTCCATTGTGCCTAGGGTGACAAGAGCAGAGGGTGTATCCCAGGCGTGGTTGAGCAAGCCAATCTGCCCAAAGTCAGACTCGCGCTCCTCGGAACTGATCCCTACCAAATTGCAGAGTTGTTCTTCACTCAGGGGGGGGGTGAGTCCCCAGTGCTACCATGAAGTCAAGCTGGCGGGTATCGCGCAGCACTTCCACCAGTGTTCGAAATAAAAACGGAAGTGGCAAGGTACGTGTGTGATCAGGTATCACCACCAACACACGCTGGTTACGAAATATTTTTTCCAGGCTCTTACTTAGAGCTTGTCTGATGCTTTCATTAGAAAGAAAAGTATCTGCTGAAGCTTCCATTTGCATCATGGTCATCTTCTTACACGCCACTAAATGCCGAAAACCCGCCATCCACCGGCACAACGATTCCGGTCACAAATTGCGAGGCTGGGGAGAGCAACCAGAACATCGCACCCAACAAATCTTCAGGGTCGCCAAAGTGTCTTTGTGGGGTGTGATCGATGATGGTTTGTCCGCGCGCGGTCAGTTCGCCACTTTCTGCATTGGTAAGCAGGAAACGATTCTGTTCAGTCAGGAAAAATCCAGGAGCCAAGGCGTTTACCCTGATGTCTGGTGAGTACTCTTGCGCCATATGGACGGCCAACCATTGTGTGAAGTTGCTAACCGCCGCTTTTGCTCCCGAGTAAGCGGGAATATTTGTCAGGGGTTGGAAAGCGTTCATCGATGAGATATTGAGAATCACGCCTTCGCCCTGTTCGACCATGATTTGACCAAACACCTGGCAAGGCAGCAAAGTCCCCTGGACATTCAAATTGAAGACCCACTGGACGGCAGCCTCTGGTAAGTCAAAGAAACTCAAATCTGGGCTGGTAGTAGCTTCTTTTTTGTTGCCTCCCGCGCCATTGATCAGGATGTCGACGCGGCCAAACTTGTCCAAAATAGTTTCGGCTGCTTTCTCGATGCTGGCTTTATCCAACACATCACACTGCACAGCAAAGGCTTCACCGCCACCGGACTTAATTTCATCAACCACATTTTGAGCTGATTCCATTAAAAGATCGAGAACGACAACTTTGGCTCCGGTTTTCGCCAAAGCTTTGCTCATTGTTGAACATAAAACACCGCCGCCGCCGGTTAAGACGGCAACTTTGTCTTGCAGCTGGAATAATTGGGAAAGATAATTTTGATTCATTTTATTTCCTATATATTAGTGGTCTCGATTATCAACAAATGCTTCCAAATGATGCTCGAAATGTTTTTGAAGGAATTGTTCATATAAATCGAGATTAGCATTGAGTGTATCCATCAAACGCGGTCCAAAGCCATCCAGCACTGAGCCAAAGGTGACGTGCAGCGCCTGCCGGGTGTCGAACTGGTCAAAAAGATCAAGGAGTTGGTCGTCGGTCAGGCCTGCGGCTGGGGGGACTCTATCCAGTTCTCCGGAAACGTGGTAGGTCGCCCGGTCGGTTTCATAATGGGAACGAGCGAAGTCTAGAATCTCCCTGAAGAAGTGTTGATCCACCACGGCAATTACTTTTAAGCATTCCAGATAACTTGTTCCTGCGGTTTTGACGTGCACCAGATTGCGTGCCTGCTCGGCAATGCTGGGATAAATGCTGAATTTATCGGAGCCAGTGTGAATGCTGAGTTTGTACCCACCGATGGTGTGCATTACAGCGGCATGACGCTCCAATTCGCGGTCAAAATCAGCGCGATCACCCAAGTAATCCACTCCCTTCTCAAAGCTGCCAATGAAGCGCGGTGCCAGCGAAACAAAGGGCACGCCCATCCGCCGAAGTTCGTTGGCGATGTAATAATGTTCCTGGACAGTGGTCGGTGTATCTGTTTCATCGACAGAGGCTTCCAGATCAAATTTGTCGACATGCTGAACCAGATAATCGGATACGGTTTTGATGTGAGCGATGGCGCGCCCATATTTTGCCGCTGCCCGCAGGAGCGTATCTTCCTGGAATTCAAGGGTGATTCCGTCAAGTTGAATGGGATTCTCCACGTAAAGTTGATATAGATTTTCCCACGAAATCCCCAGAGAATCCCACGGCAACTGGACGGCTTTCACTTTGAGGGTTTTCACCGGATCCAGATGGGCATCATTGTCCACGTATTCATTTGGGTCGATGGTGTAGAAAGTATAACCGGCCTCGATGAAGGCGGGCAAATCACTGATTTCTTTGACATGGTCGGCATCCGCGCCCCAGGGGTCGCGCCAGCCCATTTCGAAGATACCCCACATGGCATCATTGAGCACAATTTGGGGATTACGTCCAGTGCGAGCGTTCTCACGCACAGATTGTTGAGCGAATATCGGAGCAATCCCTGTTCCTTTAACGGCCGCTATATGACCAGGGGTGGCAATCCCTAATCGGTCCCCGAATCCAAAGGAAATAGCTAATCCTAGAGGTTGGGGATTGAGCCATGGGATGCGGTCCCGGAGGGCGGCTGCGTTTTCGAGGGTGAGAGGGCAAGTATAAATTTCAGCTAGAAGCTCCCCATGAAAACCGGAATGATCTCCCTCGATGCAGAGAACTTTCTGGTGAGTGGCTGTATCACTGGCCAGGTAATATTTTGTCCCATCGTGTTGAATTTCAGATTGCGGGTAGACTTGCATGGCATCTCTCTCAGAATTATAAATGACTTAAGTGATGACTGACAACTATATCTGTCGCAGGTAGTCGATACTCATCGCAGCTGCCGTATCGGAGTCGGGTTTTGGCATGAATTCTCCAGAAACATACCCCTGATACCCTGTAGCAAAAAGTGTTGAAATAATTGACTTGAAATCCAGGTGCCCCATGCCAGGATACCAGCGATTGGAATCGGCGACGTGAAAGTGAAAGATACGCTCACCGCAGGCGCGGATGCTTTCTTCCACTGCCGGCTCTTCGATGTTCATATGAAAGGTATCCAACAGCAAACCAAAATTGGCGGCACCGACCCGTTCAATCAAATCCAACCCCTCGTCAACGGTGTGGATGAGGTCAGTTTCGTAGCGGTTGATGGGTTCCAGGGCATATTTCACGTTGTGTTGGGCGGCTTCGGCAGAACATTCCTGCAGGGCCTCGATCAGGTAACCCATAGATTGTTCGTGAGTTTGTCCCTCAGGCGTGACCCCCCGAATCAGGCCCAGGATAATAACCGCGTCGAAGTGTTTTGCCAACGGGATATGGCTTTTGATGCGTTCGATGGCAGCCTTACGGATAGCAGGATCATCGCAGGTGAAGGATAATCCTTCTTCCCCCCAGGCTTGACCGGTACCAATGGCAGGTACTTTAAGCTCATGGGTTGAGACCACCCGGTCCAACTCGTCTACATCGACCAATTTTGGGTCACGGATTGCCAGCTCGACGCCATCGTATCCCCAGTCAGCAATCTTGGCGATGTTGGCATCGAAGTCGCCTTTAAATGTCACCGCTTCGAATTGAGCAGCATGTGTTGAAAGAACAATAGATAGTTTCATAGGCATTTGGTCCATTAGTAACGAGAATTGTGACGAGTGAACCATGGAACATTGCTTATCGAGAAGCTCGCTTAACGTTTCATGAATCACCCATCACGGCATTTGGATGCTTGTTTTTCTTATTTTCCCTTACCGTCTGACTTTATTTGATCAGGCAGGTAATTTTGCATTGCTCTCGATTAGTTTGCAATTCGATGATGTTTTCTGGCACTTCTTCCAGGCTGATCTTCTTGGTGATCATGGGCGTCATATCCATGCCGTCAGCCATGGAATTAATTACCCGGGGGAAAGTCCCATGGCCGGAGTGACCCTGGGCGCCAACAATATTGGCTCGGCGTACCTGTAAGACTTCGCCAGTTACGGGAATTTTGGCTTCGGCGCGGGCGGTCACTACAATTGTGCTGTTGAGGGTTTTGCCCTCCCAAATGACCTTTTCGATTCCTGGATAGACGATCTCAGGCAAGCCGGTGGCTTCCATGAAGAGATCAGCGCCCATACCTTTGGTAAGCTCCAGAACTCGGTCGGCAAAGTCTACTTCAGTGGGATTGATGGCAACGTCAGCACCTAATTTCAGTGCTAATTTGGCGCGTTCTTTCTGGGGTTCAGAGATGATCACCATCGAAGCCCCGGCGCGTTTAAGGATTGCGCAGGCCGCGATCCCGATAGGGCCGCCACCCAGGACAACAACACGATCTCCAGGGCGAATCCCACCGCCGCGCTCGATGACAGCGTTATAAGCTACACTGGTGGGTTCTACCAGGCTGCCCGCCAGGAAGATGTCATCGCCATTGTAAGACTCAGCCAATGGCTCCAGACTCCACAGGGTACGGGCAGGCAATACCATGTATTTGGCAAATGCGCCATCAATATTGAATCCGATTTCATCTAAATGCTCACAATGGTTGGGATACCCATCGCTGCAAGGTTTACAACTGGCGCACCACAACATCTCCTCGGTGGTGACTCGTTCACCACCCTTGAACTGTTTGTTGGTTTGTTTGTCGAATGCCATCTTTCCTGCCTCAACAACCACACCCGAAAGTTCGTGCCCCAGGATGCAGGGGAAACCGGTCAGCCCGGGGTAATAAATATAGCCATCATCATCGGCTTGTGCCATGTGGACATCTGAACCGCAGATTCCGCAGGCTTTGACCTCCAATAATACTTCCTCGGGGCCGGGGGTGGGTATATCATATTCCTTGATCTCGATCCGGGGATTTCGATATACCAGACTGCCCAAATAAGTCTGGCGGTCTTCAATGTCTTTGGAACCCAATTTGAACTTTGGTTTAGGATCCCAATCTGCAACCAGAGTTACACCTTTCATTTTGCCTTTCATGTTTGGATCTCCTTAAATAATGTTAGTTCTATTTTGAATGCAGACAGATTATATAAGGTAGACAAAGTAAACAAGAACCGCCTGATGGGCAAATACTTGTATACACTGTCAACTTTGATCACCTGATGCCAGCTATTCCTTTAACCAAATGTGTTCTGCCCGATGGTTGGCAATCTGTACACCGACTTCCAGCCCTCACTCAATGGCTCGCGCAGATAAGGTTCCATCTCGGCTTCGGTACGCAGAGTGATCTCTTCCACCGGTGGTACTGTGCCAGCCGGGAATGCTTCCAGAATCTGATCGTTTAGCAGTGTCAGGTACTTAAGGATAGCTGCTACCGGGCGTTTGGCCTTTTCGGCAGAACCATGGGTGGCTTTACCTACCACTCCCTCGGGGGTGGCTGCAATTTCGATGGCAAAGTGTCCCTCACCTTCAGACCAACGGCTGGGCCGACTGAATGGATCCACTGATTTGTCGAAGTGGCCTTCCGGAAGGTAGCTCTTGCCCTCAGTGTCCACTGCATATTTCATATCGACCATTTCAGGGTGGAAAAGCAGTCCTATTGAAGTTTCTGACTCGTCGGCGTGGACGAAGGTGGTATCAAATGTGCCACCATTTTCAGTGGTGCGGAAGAATTCACGCACGGCGCGGTGCCAGTCAATCACCCGGAAAATGCCGGGCAGATGGTAGCGTTTTTGGAACTGTTGGATGACCGACTCGAGCATCCACAGATGTCCGTGATTGTTGATGAGGATCTGTTTGCGGAAGCCGTCGTTCCACAACCCCAGCATAACATCGATGAGTAGTTCCCGGGCCACATTCTCACGCACGACGACTGTGCCAGGCATGCCCATGTGGTGGTACGGATGCGAGCCATAATTTAGAGGAGGCAAAACTAGATTGCAGGGCGCACCACTTTTGGCAGTATAGCGGCGTACACCTTCCAAAATCTGGCTGACATACAAGGTGTCGGAGGCACTGGGGAGGTGGGCGCCGTGCAACTCAGTGCAGCCGATGGGGATAAAAACAATATCGTTCTTTTTGCGATTTTCCTCCACCTGCCAGCGTGTTGTGGTTTGAATATAGGAACCAGCTTTGCCCCATTCGACCGGCGAGGGGACCCCGTACTCGGCTAAAATGGCATCGATCTCTGCATCACTGGAATCCCAAACTTCCTTCTTGAGCCGTCCAACGGTATTGTCCTCGAAGAACAAATTGGGTTCGTTTGTTGCCAGATATCCCGGGGGTATTTTTTTTTCAGACATAGTAATGCTCCTTTAAAGTTGATAAATTGATTGGCCGGATTTTTGTGAATGCTTCTACAATTGTATGCACAACGCTATATAAATATCATGATGGTCAGGTCATGTGTAAGGGCCAAAACCAGGTTTTAGGACATATCCACCTCAGTTAACTTAACAGGTCGATTTTCTTCAAAAGACTTTTTAGCTGCATAGGCCATCACTACCGGGATGCGCCCATCGATACCGGTCACCGGCGGGGCTGTGTCTTGCTGAATGCACTCAATGAACTCCTTCATCTCCGCGACGTAGGCTTCGGCGTAGCGTTCGATGAAGAAGAATAGAGGCAAAGGAGAGTGGGTACCGTTGGCGTTGCTGACAACTGCTGTGTGAGGAGTGTTGTTGGAGACCTTTACCACGCCCTCGGAGCCGAAGATTTCCACGCGCTGGTCGTAGCCGTAGATGGCTTTACGGCTGTTGTCGATTGTGCCAATCGCGCCGCTTTCGAAGCGCAGAGTGATGATGGCCGTGTCGATATCACCAGCCTCCCCGATTTGGGGATCCACCCTCACGCCGCCGGTGGCGTAGATTTCCTCAACTTCCTCCCCCATCAAAAAGCGGGCCATGTCAAAATCGTGGATGGTCATGTCTAGAAAGATTCCACCGGAGACTTTGATGTATTCGATGGGCGGCGGGCCAGGATCGCGGCTGGTGATGTGAAGGATGTGGGGGTCACCGATCTCCCCGGCAGCCACAATCTCGCGCACACGCTGGAAGTTGGGATCAAAACGGCGGTTGAAGCCAACCTGCAGCTTGACCCCGGCCTGCTCTACTACTGCCAGCGCGCGGTCGATTTTGGATAAGTCGTGGTCAATGGGTTTTTCGCAAAAGATATGCTTGCCCACTGAAGCCGCTTCTTCGATCATCATGCTGTGCGTATCTGTGCTAGAGCAGATAATAACGGCTTCGATGGTTTTGTCTTCCATAATGCGCCGATGATCTTTATAAGTCGCGGGAATCTTAAAGTTAGCGGCCAGTTTTTCGGCGGCTTCAACGAAAATATCCGAAATAGCGACAAGATTGGCTTCCGGGATGCGATATGCCAGATTTTCGGCATGCACCCGGCCAATTCTCCCCGCACCAATGAGTCCAATACGAATGGTCATAATGATCTCCTGATAACTTGTTTGAACGAGCAGTAATATTTCCTCTTAACCCACAGGTGCGAATTATCGGATAAAAACTATTTATTGGATGGCGGTGCTGTGGTCTCTCGAACAACGAGTTCACCACGCAATATTAACGTTTGTCCTTGAGCTGAACTTATTTCTGATTGTGATTGTAAAACCTTGTACATCATTTTCGCAGCTTCATAACCAAGTTGATATTTGGGTTGTTTCAATGTAGTCAGGGAAGGATATGTATATGCAGCAATGGGAATATCATCAAATCCAACTACGGAGCAATCTCTTGGAACCTGCAATCCTGCCACACGCAAAGCTTTTATCACTCCAATAGCCATCATGTCGTTGAAGCAAATAATCGCGGTGGGAGGATCATCCAGATCGACATAATGTTTTACACCAATCTCACCCCCCTCTGGTCGGCCATTGGGGCAGTGATAGATATATTCATCCGGGATTGGGAGATTGGCGGCGTTCATCTCTTGTAGAAAACTTTTTAGCCGACCCCGGGTTGTACGTTCAGCCCGCGAATTTCCCAAATAGGCAATTTTCCTATGACCTAATTCGATCAAGTATTTTGTGATCTGAACACTGCCATAGAAATCATCATGATAGACCAGCCATTTGTAATCGGTTCCCTCAAGATTTCCAATGGCTACAATAGGGAATCCAAAGTGCTCAAGCTGAGATCGATGTTCATCACCGAATTGAGTAGTGCACACTATTACGCCATCAACCTGCCGCTCTCGCATGGCTAGAACGATGGTTTTCTCGCGGCTGGGGTCGCGGTTCGAGGCCGCAACAAACAGACTATACCCTGCCTCCTGCAGCACGTCTTCGATCCCTTGCAAAATTTCACTGAAGAAGGGGTCATCAATTCGATTTACGATAACACCGAGAGCTTGCGAGCGTTTGGTTTTCAACCCCCGCGCCACTGCACTGGGGACGTAGCCCATATCTGCCGCAATTTTTTTGATGCGAGTGACGGTCTCTGAGGCGATGGCGGGATGGTCCCTCAGGGCACGCGAAACCGTGGAGTGGGAAACCTCTGCAACTTTTGCGATATCTTTGATCGTGATTGCCAACTTAACCATCCTTTACGCACACGTGTGCGTAACAGGTATTTTACTTGTTTTCTCAAAAGAAATCAAGATGTTTGCCAGCTTTAATTAGTAATGGTCCCTTTAAGAAAAGGAAACAAAATATTGAGTTATTACAAATGAGCAAAAAAGAGCTCACCTGATTAAAAGTGATAGAAAACTTGAAAGTCAGAGGGATGGTCCTGAATAAAGCGGGTGAAACACTTGGAATTAGTTTTCGCTAAGTTAAAAGGTTATGGAAAAACTACCAAAATAAGGAACTGCTGAATTAGTGAGCCAAAGATGCGGAAACCGGTTTAACCAAATCAGACCAATCACCCTATTTGTGTCTTACACAAAGCGCAAATGACAGTTTGGTTGAACGCACAAAACTAAGTCTCCATTTTCTACAAAGGACAGGCATGTTGCGGCGCTCAGGACAGGCAGGACAGACCTCGATTGAGGGTATATTAACTAAACGCGCCCGGGGACGGGCGCTCAGAGCGTCTGGGGGTTTTCCGCTGCCTGGCAACCTGGCGTAGACATGAAATTCATACTGCGCCCTCAGAGAGGGCTTTACAAAGAAAACCAACCCTTTACAATCATGATCGTATCCAGTTTAAATCAAAACTGACGCCTTTCGAAATCAGACGTCAGTTTTTACAATAAGTTTTGAGGGGCTTTTATTTATTTGTCCACCTTATGAGGTGCACTCCAAAAGGTGGACATTTCTCAAGTCAAAGCTGGCCTGGTTCGCCTAACTATTGTCCATCTTGTTTCACTTCCGCTGTCCAATCTTTTTTTACAGTCATCATCTGTTCAGGCCAATTGGTGGTGATAGAATCAACTCCCATTTCTAATAGCTCCTGCATGCGCTCTTCGTCATCCACTGTCCAGGCCCAAACAAATAATCCCTTTTGATGAGCTTGTTGGATAAGTGGACGATTGACAAAAACGTGGGCAATATTGATTCCGACCGCGCCAGACTGCTCGGCCACGGTAAGACAACGATATCGAAATAACGCTGCCGGACCCGTGAGAGCCAATTGTTCCAACTTTGCATCAAGATTCAAGAGAACAGTCAGTTGCGGTTCTTGCGATCGGATGTCCTTTACGCAATCTTGAGTACATCCGCTGATGACTACCTGGTTCAAGACTCTCATCTCTTGAATTGTTTTAATTGTAGCAGGGATGACGCGTTCTGTTTTTATATCCAGGTTTAAAGATATCCGATTTCTGGCCAAATCAAGAACATCGTGCAGTGTCAAGATACGTTCCCCTGCAAATTCAGGGGCTTTCCATCCGCCAACATCCAACAATCTAAGCTCTGATAAAGTATGTTCGGTTACATGTCCCTGTCCGTTGGTTGTGTATTCGAGTCTGGAGTGGTGGATGAGAACCGGGATTCCATCCTGGCTAATATGAATGTCCACCTCGACCATATCGACTCCCAGGTCTATCGCTTGTTCGATAGCCAGACGTGTGTTCTCAGGGGAGGGGCCAGAATTACCCCGGTGGGCAATGATTTGGGTAGAGTGAGCTAGTGGGTACGGCATCATCAAAGTGTTGTTAGTATGGCTTCTACATCTGAAAGGCTACCCATCCAGGGTCCAGGCTGCTCTTGTTTTAGTGTGGTAACGGCGGCTGCAAAGCGGCAGGCCTCTTGAGGGGAGGTGCTCAATCTTTTTCCCAGATAGGCGGCAAAACATGTATCTCCTCTACCGGTTCGACCATTTAGAGACCGTGGATTAAACGGAGCTTGGAAGATTTTCCCTTCAGCGAAAATGGTTACTCCCGATGACTGTGTGACGACAACCTCGCGCGGGCCGTACTCGGCCAGTTGACGGGCAGCGACCTGAAGGTCGGTCTGTCCAGTAATAAGTTCAGCTTCAGCCCGATCCACTTTGAGGTAAGTCACGTGAGACAACCCCTCAGCCATATCAGGCCATTGGCGGAAGACCAACTCGCCATTATCGCGGACACGGACAAAACCCTGTATGTCTAGTGCTACGGGACCATGCCGCGCCAGTGATTGAAGCAGCGCTAAATCAATTTCACCAGCGATGATTGAGGCAGCGATATAAATGCGCGCTGATATATTCGGGATGTCTTCTATTTGGAAAGGACCGGCAAAACCTATGGATTTGCAAATGCGCCGTTCCATATCTGCCGAATCGTAGATATTTTCGATCCCAGACGTTTCAAGAGCGGGAATGGCTAAGACCTGCACCCCCTCTTGCCGGAGTTCGTCTAACAAGAAAAAATCATCTGGATGCAGGCGGGTAACAACGGCGACGCTAATACCCAAGTGTCTAAGGGCAATACTGCCATAATAAACCGCGCCGCCTGAGGCCATTTTTCCCTGACCATCAACTACCAACTTGTCTTTTGCAAAGTGGCCTATCATCATAATGTCAACATGTGGTGACGATATCATAATCTTCCTTTCTATTCTCTTAAGATCGCAGCTAAAACGTCTGGAGTGTTCGTGCAAATACCGTCCGGACCGAGCTTGACAAGCTCTTGCAACTCGGATGGTCGCTCCTCGTGCCAAGTGATTAAGCCGAGATCGTGTCTGCGGATATTCGAAATTACGTCAGGAGTGAGTAATCTAGATGGAGTAGGGGTTTCATTTTCCCAGCAGGGATGAATGTAATCTGCCGCCACAGCCAATGCCCATTCCGCGAAATCAGCCTCCCTCTTCTCATGCCAAGTGATGAGCAAAGATGTGCTGATTGTTGAGTCCAGAAACTTAACATTTTTTATTAACAAGGGAAGAAAGGAACTGACAATCACCTGATCCACGAAGGCCATCGAGTGGAGCGCATCTACAACCGGGCCAGGTGTGCCTTGCCCCTTCAGCTCAATATAGAGTTTTGCGCGATCACGCGCCAGGTCAATAACCTCGGTCAGGGTTGGTACTTGTTCTCCCTTTCCAGCGTTGAGCTCCTTGATTTGCTTCAGGGTCATCTCGCTAATATGCCCTTTTCCGTTGGTGGTTTCCGATACCTTTGCGTTGTGGATGACAACCAGGTGGACATCCTTGCTGAGGTGGATATCCAGCTCAAGCATGGTGGCTCCCATCTGAATGGCTCGTTCAAAGGCGCGCAGTGTATTCTCTGGTTCGTAAGCCGAGGCACCTCGATGTGCAATGTTATGGATCATAAATTAGTGTCCCAGGTTTTTGGTTGTTTCGATCAGCACCAGGATATTCTCGATATCATTCATCTAATCTTCTGTCCCGTTCTCCAAAGTTATCCACAGCCTCTTCAGCGCTGATAGATTTGCCGTAGCGTTTGCTCAACTCATACTGCCAGCACGAAACCCAAATATACAGATCTGCCTCGGTACGTCCCGGAAACTGCTTTAGAATCCCCTGTTTTCGAATCGCGTGAATAATAGGTAGGTAAACATTGTCGTACCAACTGGTAACCGCCTCTTCAGCTGCAAACTCCCGACCTTGTTCTTGGCTCAGATAGTAGCGATGGACTGCAATGTGTTCAATTAAATCACGATACCTCCCCGGGGCGGTCAATTCTATGTGTTGGCCTGGACGCAGCTTATTGAGTCGCGTTTTCTCCAGGAACGTCACGTATCCTCGTTTAATGAGCAGGTCATCAAGATCATCATCAGGGCTGAGAGGCACCAGGCTGGGATATTCCCATACAAAAGCCTCGATATCCGGTACGGTCTGGGCCCGAGCGACAGAGATCCGGTGATTGCCATCACGAACGAAATAGACCTCCCCCACCTTGTAAAGTTCCACGGGAGGCAAACCACCTGCTTTCACCCGATCTTCGACAGCAGACCACCGTTCTCGCAAACCATCACTGCGGGGCAGGAATGTGCGTGTAAAATCCTGATAGCGCCCCACGCTGCCCACGATTTGATTTAGGGGTACCTCTTGCAAGCCTCGGTAGTGGCGATCGCGGAGACGCAACTGCTCACGCACCTGTTCGAAAGACAGCAAGTCGAGCGATTGGTGAGTAAAGAAGGCGAGAATCCTCTGAATGAACGCTTTTCGCCGTGACCTATCGAAATTACGTAACGATTCCTGGTGAGTTGTCATCGCTAATATTCCAACTTGCAATATACAGCTCTCTCCAAGACTTGCTTGGAGAGAATTGAGGTCGCCTTCAACCGGATATGACGCAACCAGTCAGGGCGATGATAGGTACATAGACCAAGCCCTTTGTGCCGGATTCGTTGTTACCAGAGCAATGATTGCTCTGTTGCCGGGTCAAAGAACTGCGCCTTGCTGGTATTGAATTCTAGAGTGGTGTTTTCACCCATTTTCAGTTTCAAGTCAGGGTCAGCCAACACTCGAATGCTGACTTCGCCGATACGCACATCAATCAGATCATCGCGACCCAACGGCTCGACGACATATATTTCGCCAGAGACGGCCCGGTCAGTGCCTGGATCCAGTTGAAGCGATCGTTATGTCTTCAGGGACGGATGCCCATGATAACCTGGCCCTTGCCGGCAGCCTTTTCACCCCGCTCGGCAGGGACAATCAAATCAATCCCCTCTGCACGGGCATGATAGTCACCGTTTTCGCGGCTGACCTCCACATCAATGAGGTTCATTGGTGGATTACCCACGAAGCTGGCCACAAACAGGGTACGCGGCTTATCATAAAGTACATCCGGCGGATCATAAGCCTGAAGCTCGCCTTCTTTCATCACTGCCACGCGGTCGGCCATGGTCATCGCCTCCACTTGATCGTGGGTAACATAAATGGAGGTGATTCCCAGTTCTACTTGAAGTCGTTTGATTTCGCCGCGCATTGAGAGGCGCAGACGCGCGTCCAAGTTGGAAAGCGGTTCGTCGAACAGCAGTAATTTAGGCTCTTTGACCAGCGCACGACCCAGGGCTACGCGCTGCTGCTGCCCGCCGGAGAGCTGGGCAGGCTTACGATCCATCAAATGTCCAATGTCCATCATATCAGCCACTTTCTGCGCTCGCTTTTTCATTGCCTCCTGGGGAATTTTCTGCAATTTGAGGGGATAGCTGATATTCTGGAAAACAGTCATGTGGGGATAAAGGGCATAGCTCTGGAAGACCATGCCAATGTTGCGGTCTTTTGGGGCAACGAAGTTGACAACCTTATCGTCAAAATGAATAATGCCCTCAGTAGGTTTGTAGATTCCAGCGACCATTAACAGTGTGGTGGTTTTACCACAGCCAGAAGGACCAAGAAAGGCTACGAACTCGCCGTCGTTGATCTCAAGGTTAATTTTGTTAGCGCCAATGACTTTTCCCCAGCGCTTGGAAAGGTTTTCGAGTTTTACTTTCATAATATACTCCTTTTACGTGAAACATGATGCATATTAAGCCCTCACGTTTTACGTTCCTCCTTTAGCCCCACCGGCATAGATGCTCAAGAGCAGGTCTTGGGTGAAGATGAAGAAAATAGCCACCGGGATGAGTTGGAACAGCCCTACTGCGGTTACTGTCCCCCATTGGACAGCCACTGTATCTCCCATAAAGTTATTTAAATAGACGGACAGAGTCGCGTTTTGACCAGCACCGATGGTGAAGGTTTTGGGAATCAGCCAGGCGTTCCAACCAGAAATGAAAGCGAAAATGGACAGTGCGGCAATGCCTGGTTTAATCGTGGGCAGAATGATCTCCCACCAAACCCGCAGGCGGGAGGCGCCATCGATCAGCGCGGCCCGTTCCATATCCCAGGAGACATTGTCGAAGAAGCCCTTCATCAACCAGATGCCAAATGGCAGCTCGAAGCCGACCATCACCAGGCCGACGCCCAGAAGAGTGTTGTACAGTTTGAGTGTGCGTAGCACAAAATAAATGCCGATCAGCAGGGTTACACTAGGAAAGGCGTGTAGGATTAGCGTCAGCGAGAGGAACGACTTGCGCCCGGGAAAATTCAGGCGTGACAGCGCATAACCGGCCAGTGATGAGACCAGAACCACGGCTGTCGTCATTGATGTGGCGACCACGAAGGTGTTGAAGGTCACCCGCCAGATGCTGGGATAGCCTCGTCCGAAGGGCGGCTCGCTCAAAAAGCTCCAGTTGCTCAAGGTGAAGCCTGTTGACCGCAACCCTTCCGTACTGATTGAGAAAGAACTGAGCAGCAGCCAGAAATAACCCACGACGATGGGCACCACAGTGATGACTATGATTACGTAGGGAATGGCTGCTATGATCCTTTGTCGAAGTGTCATCTCATTTCTCCTTTATCACTACAGCAAATCGATCTTAGGCTCTTGCACCAGTTCATCGAATTTGAACACGCGCATGTAGATAGCAGCCGCGCCCACCCCGATGATCACCAGGATCACTGCCCAGGCCGATCCGTAACCCCACTGGTTGTTACCAAAGTAGTTAGATAAGGCCCGGTGGTAGGCTGTCAGAGCCCACACCTCGGTTTTGTACAATCCTGGTCCGCCGTCGGTGAGCAGCATGATCTGCTCGAAAGAGGTCAGCAGCGAAAGTGTCTGATAGGTGATCACGAACAGGATCGGCCACTTGATCGAGGGCAAAATAACGTGGCGGATGGTCTGCCAGGTCGAGGCGCCGTCTACTTTGGAGGCCATCATAAAATCTTTGGGGATGGCCTCAATGGCCGAGGTAAAGATCACCATGCCAAACGAGGCGCCTATCATCCCATTGGCAACGATGACGAAAAACCAGGGCGCGACTGAAATCAAGTCACCCCCTGTGCCTATTCCCAGGGGAACGAGCAGCTGGTTGAGGATGCCGTAAGGCGCGCGAGAGGCCATGCGCTGCCACATCATAATGTAAATAACCGAAGGAGTCAGGCGGGGCAAAAGCCACAGGACGCGGAAGAAAAAGCCCGCGCGGCGGTTGATGTGGGTGGTGAGTACAGCAATCAGCAGCGCGCTGCTGAAATTAAACAGGGTCAGAGTGACCGCCACGTAAAAGAAAGTGTTGCCTAAAATTTTAGGAAAGAATTTGTTGCCAAATATTTTGGCGTAGTTATCCAGGCTCCAGTTGACCGGAAGCCACCATTGCAATATGCCAAAGTTTGATGATTTTAGATCAGAAAAGCTGAGCACGAAGATGATGATTACCGGGATGAAAAAGAAGAAGGTGACCAATAAGACGGCTGGAGATAAAAAACCATAGGCTTCCAGTCTCGAGCGCATCCGGGCACCGATGGGGGACGTCTCCCTCACAGGAGAGACAGGTGAGAGGGGGGACGTCCCCCCCCCTCTCTATCCTGTTTTTCGCGTTCACGGCAGGATGATGATCTCATCACCCAACTCATTCTGAAGTCCTTCCACAGCCAGATCTACCGCCTCCTGGGCGGTCAGATCGCCTGATTGCACGGCTGCTAGGGCTTCGTAGGTGATTGTTGAGTACGGGCCCCAGTTGGGACTGTTGGGCAGGAAGGTGGTGTATTCCAGCATATAGAGCACGTCGGACAGGAAAGCGTCCTGCGCGTATGCCTCGTAGCTGGCCTGCGACTTGAGGATACCCAGGTGAGTGCTGTTGATGGCGTGGCGGGTGTTAGCCTCGTCGGTGGTCGCCTTGGCGATCAAGGCCAGGGCCAGGTCAGGATGCTCGGTCTGGGCGCTGATCACGTAAACAACGGGGTGCGACAGCGTTAACGGGGAACCACCCGGGGCGGCTGGGTACAAACCATAACCCCAATTTTCGAACTGGTAGTCTTGTCCGCCCTTGTCCGCGGTCCACTGGGAGGCCCACTCGGCCCACTGCCAGGCACCGCCGCCCCAGAACAGCACCTTGCTGCCGGTTACGCTGGGGTGGTAGCTGCCGCCCCAGTCACCAGTCAGGAAACTGTGGGCGCCATCGCCGGTCAAGCCGCGTTCAAAGAATTGGTAATACTTCAGTCCGGCCACAGTATCGAAGACCAGATTGCCGGTATCGGCGTCGATGGTCTCGCCACCGTAAGCATAGTACAGGGCGGTGAAGTCTGTGCCGTTCGAGGGACGCATCCAGAAGCCCATGCCCGATTCTACAACGCCGGCTGCCACGGCCGCTTCGGCCGTATCCAGCATATCGTCCAGGGTGAAGTTGCCAGCCGTGATCTCATCAGCTAATCCGGCTATGCGCGCCTCGTCCCATCCTGGAACCTGTGCCAAAAGTGACTTGTCCCAATAGATGGGCCGGGCTTCGGTATCCTGGGGGATACCCCACTTCTTGCCCTGGAACATGACAGAATTCCACAGCGCATCGATCACGTTGTCGAATTCAGGGTAATCGGCGAGCATATCATCCAAAGAGATGATGCGGCCGGCTGTAGCTTCTGTACCGATAGCCTCGTGACCAACTGTCACGATGTCCGGTGCTTTCTCGTCCTCATAGGCCAGCGCAAACTCCTGCATGATGTCACCAAAGCCTGTGTTGTCCTGGATGGTCTCAACAACCACACGGCGGGTATCGCCAGCAGCCGCGAGATCGGCATTGACTGCAGCAACTGCGAATAGCAGGTTATTGCAGCGCCAGTCCTCTGTGGGGGGTTTGGCGCGGCAGCGGGCTACGATGGTGACCAGTTCCCCACCAACCGGCACCTCGACCTCAACTTCCTCGATGATGGTCTCACCGGGAACTTCGACCACAACGGTCTCGATGATTGTTTCCGGCTGGCAAGCAGCCGCAAAGATAGCCACAACAAGCAGGCTAGTGAAGAGAATAAGCAATTTTTTAGTACGCATGATATTCTTCTCCTATTTAAACTTGATGGATATGACTAGTGATTACATTGACCAGTTTTTCCAAATATAGCACCTCCTTTTGTCGTTTTTTTAATCCTGAGTGCGGGCTGTTGAATCTCGGATAATCAATTCTGGTTCTAAGATCACAGAACTGACCTCGTTATTGCCCTGAATGAGCTTGAGCAGCATCTCTACTGCCTGATGTCCAAGTTGGTAAATGGGCTGGCGAACAGTTGTTAAAGAGGGATGATAATAGGCGGCAATTTCCAGACCATCAAAGCCTACGACAGAACAATCTCGCGGAACTTGATAACCTTGTTTTTGGAGGGCATTCAATACGCCAATGGCGGTCATATCGTTGAAACAGAAAATAGCGCTGGGTTTTTCAGACAAAGCCATTAATTGAGATACTGCCGTAATACCTCCAATTACACCGCCATCTCCTGCTACGATTAAAGCCTCGTCAATCGGGATATTGTGTTTGCTCAACACAGAGCGATACCCTTGAAGACGCAGTAATTCAGTGTTCAATACCTTACCGTGAGAGATATAAGCTATCCGGCGATGTCCCAGCCCAGTCAGGTATTCCATGGCCATTTTTGCCCCTGATAATTTATCAGCCGAAACTGAAAATGGGTAGGAGAAGCAATTTACTAAAACAGCTGGTATTGAGCGATTGATTTGAGATAAATACCCATCATCGATTAATGAACCTGCGACAATGATTCCGGCCAGACGTTTTTGATAAAACGCATCAAATAATTTTTCTTCCCGTTGGCGATCTCGATAGAAACTAGAGACGAAAAGATCGTAGTCATTAGCAAGAGCCATGTCTTCGATGCTAGCTAGCAGGCTCACGTAAAATGGGTCCAGGTAATCGGCAACAGCCACTCCGATTGTTGCCGATTGTTGAGTCACCAAATTGCGTGCTGCCTGGCTAGGAATATATCCCATGCTCTTGGCCAGCTCTTTTATCTGTTTTCTTTTTTCTTTACTGATGCGGGGGTAATCGTTGAGGGCGCGTGAAACTGTTGAGGGAGAAACATTGGCTTTTTTGGCGATGTCTTTGATCGAAATCGGCACCAGTAGCTCCATTAGCAAACGTTTGTGCAAACGTTTGCATTGATGGTAGCACGCCCTTATTCTTCTGTCAAGTAGCCGGATTATTAAAGTTTAAAATGTCACACTCCATGAGAAACTATGGAGATGAGACAAATGACAAAGATTATCCTTGCCCATGACTGTTGCCAAAAACAAACAGTGTACGATCAAGGAATAGATTTTCAATTGAGCTGTGATATCTGTTAGCATGTTGCTGATTTCTGCTGGCGTTTTCATCAACGTTATGGCAAAGACGGTGCTGCGAAGAATTCCCAGAACACCCCATCCGATTACTTTTTTCATAGTAAACTCTTCGGTGTGATCGTCATAGTTCTTCACGCTATTTTTTCTCCTGAAACCTCTTTACCTTCTCCCAATCGACCGTCGTGCTGTAAATACGCCCCCAATATCGCCGGGGGCAATCCGGCAGCCCAAGCACGTATGGCATCCCAGTCGCGGTAGTCGCCTTACGGCACTCCGATAGCCTGTATTAGCACCCGATCCAGGAATGGCGACTCGTTTTAGATATATTGCGGTCCGATTTGAGATCAATACCGACCAACATAAAAAAAGAAGCCGCCGGACGGCTTCTTTTTTTGTCTAAAGCATTTCGGGTCGATTAATCTTGGGCTTCATACCCAGGACCAGCTGTGTAGAAATCCTCATTGGTCTGAATTGCTGGGGTTAGGTCAACAACTTCGCCTGCATCAAGAACACGGGTATGTTTTAAGACCCATTTGACACCATCGACATCTTCGGTTTCATATTCCTCATCATAGCCTTCAGTGCCTGCGGGCATGTTCATACGCTCATCACCGTGGGCTTCGTAGGCTGAGGGAACCTCATCTTCCATGAAAATGGCTTCGGTGGGGCATTCCGGAGTGCAAGCTCCACAATCTATGCAGGATTCTGGATCAATATAGTAAGTGGGCCATTCATCCCTCGGTTTTCCGGGAACTATGCATTCAGTCGGGCAGACTTCCACACAAGCGCCGTCGTACATACAGAAACTAGTGATTACGTGGGTCATAATTTTCCTCCAACAATATATTGGTTTAATAGAGAATTCAAAAATGTAAACAAGCTACATTATAATATGCTCTCTAGGAACGAATTGTAGTACCCGATTTTTTCTTTGTCAAGAAAAATCCCGATCATGGAAACTTTCAAAGTCGAAAGAGGTTACATTCTTCATGAAAAAGGACGCTATATATCCTGTACTTCCCTATTTGATAGTTCCTGTTGGAATTATTGCTGTCTCTACGGCTTCCCTGTTTATTCGATTAGCCCAGGATTACACACCATCGATAACTATCGCGGCTTTCAGGATGGGCCTGGCTGCTTTGATCTTGCTTCCCTATACCCTGTGGAAACATGGACGAGAGCTGAAATCATTATCAAGGTCCGATTTGAAATTAAGCTTGTTGGCTGGATTATTGCTGGCGATCCATTTTGCATCCTGGATCACTTCGCTGGAATATACCTCGGTGACAAGTTCTGTGGTTCTGGTGACCACAACACCACTATGGGTGGCATTGTTTGCGCCCTTACTCCTGGGGGAAAAGACCTCCCGGACTGCGATTTTGGGAATGATCATTGCCTTGTTAGGAGGAGCGGTAATTGCGATCAGTGATGTGTGTGTCTGGCTCCCGGGAGGGATAAGCTGCCAAAATTCACTTGCAGATCTGGGATCAAACGCCCTCCTGGGAGATGGACTGGCTTTGTTTGGCGCTGTAGCAGCGGCATTTTATTTAATGATTGGCCGGCGCCTGCGGGTAAAGGTCTCTCTGACTCCGTATATTTTTCTGGTGTTTAGCGCTTCAGCAGTATTTCTGTTGATAGGGATGCTCTTCACCGTAGGTCTCCCGCCCGTTTACCCTGCTAAGGTTTATGGCTGGCTGTTTCTGCTGGCTATAGTTCCTCAGCTCATCGGCCATTCCATATTTAATTGGGCATTAAAATATCTTCCAACAGGATATGTCGCAGTGAACTTGCTCGGTGAGCCAATTGGATCAACAATTTTGGCGTATTTTTTCTTGAGTGAGATGCCCTCAGGGGTAAAATTAATTGGTGCTATACTTATTTTAGCTGGTATTCTTATGGCGTCATTTAATCAGAATTCTCAAACTAAATCTGGTCTTCCGAAGGAGAATTAGTGGCAGGTAAACAGGATCCTCGCAATATCAAAGATATTCTGGATGCCCTGGCAAATCAGAACAAATCCTTTCAGGGAACCTGGAATCGTCTCAAGAATTACAGCTGGGATATAGGGGGCATTTTGCTCCTGGCTTTATCTATCATGACCCTGATAGCCACTATTTTTCCCGGCCTTGTTGCTGGATCAGCATTGCTGCGCTGGGCTTACTTGCTACGTCTGGGAGTGGGTTGGGGCAGTTTATTTGTGATCGCATCCGGCTTCGTGTTAGGTATCTGGATGTTAAGACAGCAGGTCGGAGAACCATTTTCAGTTATTTGGGTGAGAGTCTTTGCGCTGGAAGGAGCTGTCTTTGCTTTAATCTCCTTATTTACAGTGCTTGGTGGTCACTCTCTCAATCGGGCCCGAACGGGATTGGATGGAGGTCTGGTGGGTTGGGGACTGGTTGAGGCTTTCTCGAGTGTGATTGGAATATTTTGGACAGGCGTGCTGGCATTCCTGGGGGCAGTCCTCGGGGGCATCATTGGCTTGGGATGGACAAGCCGGTTTAAACAGCAGCTCCAGGCATTGCAATCGGAACCATTCTCAGGTGAAGTGGATCAGCTCGAGCTGGATATTCCTGCCGTATTACCAGATCAGGACCCGGCAAAACCAGGCACAAAAAAACGTAAACGAAGTGTTCCACCAGAATTCCGGAAACAATTCAAAGTAGATGCGAGATCAGAGGGAGTTGTTGATGCGCCTCCCCGTGAACAGGGATTGCCGTCTATGGATCTGTTAGTTGCCGGGAAAGCATTTAAACCTAATCAAAGACATATAAACACTTCTGCTGGCCTGATCGAAAAAACCCTGGCTGAGTTTGGTATTCCCTCCCAGGTAGTTGGCTTCCAGGTTGGACCCACGGTTACTCAATTTGCGGTCAAACCGGGCTATTTAAATGGTCCAGACGAAGATACTGATGATGAAAGAAAAAAGGTCCGTGTTTCACGGATAACATCCCTGAAAAAAGATCTGGCCCTGGCTTTATCAGCCAAGCAACTTAGAATTGAAGCCCCGGTACCAGGCAGATCCTATGTGGGAATTGAAGTTCCCAATGAAAAATCATTCCTGGTCCGGTTACGTTCGGTGATGGAATCTGATGCTTTTTATAATGTTGACAGCCCCCTGGCAATTGCCCTGGGCAGTGACGTGTCAGGTGAACCGGTTGTTGCCGATCTGGCCAGTATGCCCCACCTGCTCATTGCCGGCACAACTGGATCAGGAAAATCAGTTTGCATAACGTCCATTACAACCTGCCTGGTAATGAATAATTCTCCGGAACAACTCAAATTAGTAATGATCGATCCAAAGATGGTTGAGCTGGTCAGGTTTAATGGTTTACCTCATTTGTATGGCAAGGTGGAAACCAACCTGGAAAGGATCCTGGGTGTTCTGCAGTGGGTGGTAGCTGAAATGGACCGCCGCTACCAGGTTCTGGATGAAACTCGTTCCAGGAATATTGATACCTATAATAGAAAAGTAAGACGGAAAAAGGGTGGAGAGATCCTTCCCCGAATCGTGGTGATGATTGATGAACTGGCAGACCTGATGATGATGGCTCCGGCTCAAACGGAATTCAGTCTTGTCCGTCTGGCCCAAATGGCTCGAGCTACTGGAATCCACCTGGTGGTTGCTACCCAGCGGCCGAGCACCGATGTTGTCACCGGGCTGATCAAAGCTAATTTCCCTGCCAGGATGTCTTTTGCGGTGGCTTCTTCTGTAGATTCCCGGGTGGTTCTGGACATGAACGGAGCTGAATCACTGCTTGGTAATGGAGACATGCTGTTCCTGTCTCCAGAGGCGCACACTCCGATTCGCGCTCAGGGCTGCATGGTGACCCCGGAAGAATTGGATCGAGTTATTAAAGCCTGGAATGAACGTTCCGATATCCAACCGGAGGAACTGGATCTGGCTTCCTGGGAAAAAGTCATTAATGAGTCAACTGAACTGAATGAATATGACGATTTCATTATGGATGCCTTCAGGATTGTGCGAGATTCCCAACGCGCTTCTACCTCACTTATTCAGCGCAAACTGAGGATTGGCTATCCCCGGGCAGCCCGTTTAATGGATGAGTTGGCAACTTTGGGATACGTAGGACCATCGAAAGGAAGTGGAATCGAAAGAGAAGTGTTTATTTCCTCTGGTGAAGAGTTCGGGGATAACTTGTAGCGGGGAAATAAACTGTCTGTGTAAAACTCCTATTACTACATCTGAAGGATCAATTATGTCAACAGGATTTAATCTGGGACCATTTACCATACATTATTACAGCATCATAATCATTATAGGAATATCAGTTGCCCTGATCCTGGTCTCAAGGGAAGCTGCCAGGAGAAATACCAAGCTTGATTTTTTATTGGACGCCCTGCCCTGGATTTTTGTCGGGAGTGTGATCGGAGCGCGGATTTGGCATATCTTTACTCCTCCCCAATCCATGGTAGCTCGCGGGATCACTACCCAGTACTATCTGACACACCTCCTGGAAGCTATTGCCATCTGGAAAGGAGGCATCGGGATTATTGGCGCGGTGCTTGGTGGATCGGCAGCTTTGATCTTGTATGCCAGAGCGAAAGGAGTTGAGGCAGCAGCCTGGTTGGATATTCTTGCGCCAGGGATTGCGCTTGCCCAGGCCTTTGGGAGATGGGGGAATTTTATCAATCAGGAAGTATATGGATTACCATCCAACCTTCCCTGGGCTATCACGATAGATTCCCAGCACAGACTTTCCGGTTATGCCCAGATTTCGACTTACCATCCCTTATTCCTTTATGAGGCTCTCTGGAGTTTACTTAATATGGCTTTATTGTTATATATTGGCAGGAAATTTCAAATTCGTTTGGTGACTGGGAGCATTTTTCTGATATACCTTATATTCTATGGGGTTGGCAGGGTTGGGTTAGAATTCCTGAGACTGGACGTTTCTTCGTATCAAGGAGTTAATCTCAACCAGGCATTTATGCTCCTGGTGGTCATTGCAGCCAGCCTGCTGCTGACAAAATCACAGAAAAGGTCTCAAGGAGAAATATTAGAGGAATGATCGTAACCGAGAATCTCACCAAATATTTTAACGATTTCCTGGCTGTTGATAATGTCAATCTCCATGTAAAAGCCGGCGAAGTGCTGGCTTTGCTGGGACCCAATGGAGCAGGAAAAACCACCACGATCAGAATGCTGACAACTGTGCTTCGGCCCAGTCAAGGAACTGCCCGGGTTGCCGGTTATGATGTCCTCACCAATTCTAGCGATGTAAGATCTGCTGTGGGTGTCCTGACCGAAGACCACGGTTTATATGAACGGATGCATATGATCGAATACCTGGATTTTTTTGGCCAGATCTATGATATGGACAAATCCATCCGAAAAGAAAGAATTCTCTATTTGCTGGGGAAATTCGACTTATTGGATGCCAGGGACCGGAGGATTGGAAAATTTTCCAAAGGAATGAGGCAAAAATTATCTCTGGCTCGATCCCTACTTCATTCGCCCCCGGTTTTATTATTGGATGAGCCAACTTCAGCCATGGACCCTACCAGCGCCAGGCTGGTCAGGAATGCCATTAAAACACTGCGATCAGAAGATCGGGCCATCATTGTCTGCACTCATAACCTTGTGGAAGCGGAAGAGCTGGCGGATAAAATTGCCATCATCCGGGCGGGTAGGATCATTGCCCTGGGAACTTCCTCAGAATTAAAACAACAACTGCTTGGTCCTGCGGAATACCGGATAACTTTCAAAGAAAGTCTTAATAATCGCCAGTTGCCCTTGCCCCCTGGTTTGGATGTTATGGATAAAGGTTCTGACTGGTTAATGTATCAAACAGCTTCCCCTCAGGAATTAAATCCGCTGCTTCTGAAAAATTTACTGGCAGCTGATTTTGCGGTTGTAAAACTGGAAGAAATCGAACGCAGTTTGGAATCGGTTTACCTCCTGGCAGTTAACCAAAAACCAGGGGAGGCAATCCAGCATGTGGACTAATCTTAAGAAAGCCTGGATTATCACTCGCCGGGAGGTACGGGACCAGTTCAGGGATTGGCGGATCATTGCTCCCATCATCATTCTGACAATATTTTTCCCGGGCCTGATGAATTTCACAGCCCAACAAGCTGTGGATTTTGTTGGCAAATATGGTGCTCCCATAATTGCCGATCGCCTGATCCCATTTCTTTTGGTGGTGGTGGGTTTTTTCCCGATATCTGTTTCCCTGGTTACTGCCCTGGAAAGTTTTGTGGGAGAAAAGGAACGGAGAAGCATAGAACCGCTGCTGAGCAGTCCATTAACCGACGTGCAGTTATACATGGGCAAGTTGATGGCAGTTATGTTTCCTCCCCTGATAGGCAGTTTCCTGGGAATTAGTGTTTATTTAATAGGTGTTTACCGGCAGATCGGTTGGATTCCTGATACTATCCTCTTATTCCAGGTCATAGCCTTGGCGGTAGTTCAATCATTGGTTATGGTCAGCGGGGCAGTAGTGATTTCCTCTCAAACTACATCTGTGCGGGCATCAAACTTGCTGGCTTCATTTATTATCATCCCGATGGCTATGCTGCTGGTCGGGGAAAGCATGATCATGT
>PVMK01144183.1_pt1 | contig 32053 bp, 29 predicted proteins | sample 1853481 | NCBI WGS metagenome assembly PVMK01 (sample SAMN08533507, study PRJNA380276) | Marine sediment metagenome, whole genome shotgun sequencing project.
AACAGTTCATAACCTTTAACACCCATGCTATAGGGAGTCTGCAGGTGGCTTACTGAAAAAATGCTGTAGCATCTTGAACTTTTAGAGCAAGAGCCCTGCAATCACCGCAATGATTCCGTAAACAATCGTAGGCAGAAATGTTCGTTTGAGTATGTCGCCTTCCTTTTTTTCTATTCCCAGAACCGAACAGACCGCAACGATATTGTTGATGCAAACCATATTGCCCATGGCGGCACCGACGGACTGCAAGCTGAGAATCACCGTAATATCAAACATCAAATTCTGTGCGATGGAAGTCTGGATGCCGCCGAAGGTTAAATTTGAAATGGTCGCTGAACCGGAAAAGAAGCTTCCCAGGGCGCCCAGATACGCCGCAAAATACGGCCAGTACGGACCCACTGCGTCGGCAAAGGTATTGCCGATGATCATGACGGGTGCTCGTTCACCGCCGACCATCAGTAACTTTACCATGACCAGTGCGCCTAAAAGAGCCAGCATCGGCTTCTGTATGCGCTCGTAGGATTCGGCTGCAACCTGTTTAGCGACTTCTTTTTTTATACCGAAAAGAAAAAATGCGATGAATGATATGAGAAAAAAAGGGATGAGTGCCGGGATATACAACGTTTGAAACACCCATGAAGTTTGGGTCCCAAAAATATGTTCCAACCGGATAACCAGGGCAGAGCTGATGCTCATATCGGCCAGGGATCCCAATATGAGTTTTAGGGCCGGCGTTTCAGAATTTAAAATCCCTTTCAAACCCAATTCCGGAATTCGGGTGACCAAAAGGATGATGACGGTACCCCAGAGGGGAAACAGGGCTTTGAAGAGCTGCTTGAAACTGATTCTGCTGTGACGGGTTTGTTTATTGGATTTGGGGACCAGACCGATGCCTTTTTGGGCAAGAATAACGGATGTAATTAATCCGATCATACCGCCGATAATCGCCGGAAACTCATAATTGAACTTTGCAAGCGCCACGAACGGTATGACACAGCTTAAAATGGAAAGATAAATAAAAATCAGATTTGCTTTAATTTCCTGCCAGGTAACCACAAAATTCAAGGCGATCAGAGGTATGACCAAGGCAGCGCACGCATGCATTATCGCGGAGTCAAAACTGATTTGCAATATCTGGCTATTTTCCAGCTGCAGTGCTCCTAAACCGAACCACGTCGGTGTTCCCACCGCGCCGAAAGATACCGGCACCGTGTTTGTCATCAGGCAAAAGATGGCAACCTTAAGCGGCTTAAACCCCAAGCCTACCAGAAGCGGTGCGGCTAAAGCCGGGGGGGTCCCAAACCCGCTGGCACCTTCAATTAGAAAAGCAAATGCCCAACCGATGATCATCAACTGGGCCACCCGATTGTCCGTGATTTCAGTGAGCCAGGTCCGGATAACATCCATGGCACCGGAATGTTCCATGGTTTTAAATAGAAAAATGGCCCCCCAGATAATCAGGATGGGCGTCCAGGCACTTAAGAGACCATTGAGAACGGAGGCATGAATCAAATCAGGGGCTGCCGCGAAATAGATCAGCTTTATGGCGTACATCAGCAATGCCACCGCAGGCAATGCCACATGGGAAGGAACACTGTTTTTCTTTGTCATCAGGTAAATGAGGATGACAATCGGTGCTGTGCTTACGATGAAATCCATTAGGCCTTTATCGTCATATGTTCTGCTATATAGCCTTTAAGCAAACGCCGGAGAACCGAAAATGAGAAAAAGTGCTTGCCGATCTCATAGTTGTGATTAACTACTTCTTCACATAAACTGGTATTTTCTAAAATTTCTTTCGTTTCCTTAACCGCTGTGGCCGTTACGTATCCATCGAGTTCAATGGCCCGGAAAACCTCTGGGCTTAATATCTTTAGTGTATATCGAATATCTATTCACCACAATCGGTTTGTGAAAATAGACCGCTTCCATAAAGGCATTGCCGAACCCCTCAAAAGTGGAAGGATAGGTGACCAGGTCGCATAAGGAAAAATATCTGATAATGTGTAAATCTTCCGGCCATCTTCAGTAGACCCTCTTTGTTCATCGATGATATCGTCGACAAAGATGGTGTTCACGTTTAGAAATTCCGAATATTCCTTTAGCCTATTTTGATAATCGTAGCCTTCATCGCCGGAAGCATGCGAAATTACCAGTTTGGCTTTCTTGCCCAAACGACTTACCAGTTCGATCGCCATTTCAATGCCTTTGCGGGCCACAACCCGGGTCGGCTGAAGGATAAACAGCTCATCATCCTGGATACCAAAGGCCTGCCGCACATCCGATGTGTAATCATCCGGCGGGGGTGGTGGATTTTCAAAGTCCATGACATTGGGTATAACAGTTCCGGCAACACCGCATCGAAGTGCTAATTGGGCGTTGGCAAAAGAATTAATCGTCACATGGTCAATACTGGGCAAATCCGGCGGGAACGCCATTCTAAGATAATCCCAAACCCCATTGGTCATGAACCGATCCCGCTCCCAGTAAAAATCGTGATGGTGAGCAATTGTCGGCAGACCGGTCTCCATAATCACCTGGGTAATTGCAACCCCCAGCGGGATATTCATCGGTATCGTCAACGCATTTTGGGGAATGATTAGATCAAGGTCGAATTTTTCAATGAAATTGTGAAGATCATCCTTTAATTTCCGCGCCAGTTGGTGAATTTTTTCTGTTGTTGAACGTTGCCGCACACTGACGTCAAACACCTTACTCTGGATTTCATCGATTTCAGGATGGGTAAAATGCGCTTCCGCTGCCAAGTAGGATCGCTCCGCAGGACGATCCAATTCTCCTGCAAAATAAAAGCAATTGAAGCCCTCTTGTTCAAATATTCGTTCCCATTTTGCAGTTTCCAAAGAGACACCATCGGTCCCTGCCAGGCGGGTCGAGACGAATCCAACATTTTTTACTTTTCCGAAATATTTAGTGTTATCCATTTTTTAAATCCTTTCATGTTGTTTATATCTAAGTTGAGCAGTTCAGGGTTCAACGCTCAGGGTTGAAAATTCCCCAAACAGCTCATCTCAAAGTGATTCTGTCTTCATCGTGAATTTAGAGCCGCTTCACTCAATAGACTGAGAAGGTTTCGGGAGAAATAATATCAGCAATATGACGCCTGCAATGCCTGCCAGAGCTGAGCCTCCTAAAATTCCAACCTTGGCGGCGTCCAGCAGGGCGTCTTCTAAAGCTAAACTGGCAATGAAAATGGCCATTGTAAATCCAATTCCGGCTAAAAAGCCGCCGCCTGTGATGGCGCCCCAGTTAATTCCCTCGGGGAGTCTTGCCAGGCCAATTTTTACCGCCAGCCAGCTGAATAGTACAATTCCAATGGGTTTTCCGGCTAAAAGACCCAGTCCGACAGCGGTCGCGACGGGATTTGTAAAATCTGATAATTGAATCGAAACGCCGGCATTTGCCAGGGCAAAGATCGGCATGATGACAAAACCGACCCAGGGGTGAAGTTCGGTTTCAAAGCGTTCAAGCGGGGAAAGGCTCTTGCGTGTAGCAACCTCCGCCTGGCGCAACGCGGCATAGCGTTCCCCGGAAGCCCCCCAGCCATCACCACGGAGGAAACGACCGGTCGTTGAAAAATGTCTCCCAATTGCTTTTCGCCGATCCAGGCTTTGGTGGGGGTGATCAGCCGAATATGACACCGGCAATCGTGGCGTGGATGCCGGATTCATGAAAACCAAACCATACCAGGATCATCAATATGAAGTAGATGGCAAAATTACGAACACCGACCCTCATTAAACCCAGGAGGACCCCGATGCCGACGATGCCACACCAGTGCGGTCAGATTGAGACTCTCGGTATAGCCGATCGCAATTACCATAATGGCGCCGAGGTCATCGGCAATGGCCAGTGACAGCAGCAGGACCCGGAAACTGTTGGGGATCCGGGAACCCAGCACCGCCAGGCAGCCGACGACAAATGCAATGTCCGTTGCCATCGTGATGCCCCAACCGCTCTGCCCCGGGGTGCCATATTGTAACGCGAGATAGATACCGGCCGGCACAACCATTCCACCAATTGCGGCCGCAAGGGGCAGGGCGGCCTGCCTTAGATCCTGGAGTTCTCCCATCACTAATTCACGCTTGACTTCAAGCCCGATGACAAAGAAAAAAATGGTCATCAGTCCGTCATTGATCCAGTGTTGCAGCGAGTGATAAACTTGGAAGGTACCAAATGTAAGTCCAACTTTTTTCTGCCAGAAGGCCAGGAAGCCGTCGGCAAGGGGAGAATTCGCCAGAACAAGGGCGGTGATGGCTGTGAATAGAAGCACAATGCCGCTGGCCGACTCAATGTGTAAAAATCTTTTGAAAGGACCAATTACAGCATCAACGGGTTCTTTGGGTAACAGCTGTTTGGTTTCAGCGCTATGTGCCATTTTAAAAATCCTCCTCAATAGTCCGAAAAGGGGGTTGAATCTAACTTGGCCCACTCTGCATTTTGTAGGTTGGGTTGAGCTTACCCTGAGCTTTGTTGGGTTTCGTTTCACTCAACCCAACCTACATTTTATCAGTTCGATTGCGCAATGCGAAACCCAACAACGGCCGATCTTGGAACCCGGCCCCCGAAAAGTATAGTTCTACTTTGTCACATTACCCGAACAAGATATTTTGTTTGAATTACAAAAAGTTGTAATTTTGTTTGAATAAATAATCTAATCCCACTTACAGCGGGACTGCCAACTTTATAAAAAAGATTGAGCGCAGCGTTTCCTTAATTTTAGGCATTTTAGACAATTTAGATCACTTTAGGTATTGAATTGTTACACTATGACGGTCTGTTATAACAAGCGGCTGAAGCAAAGATAAATATAACAAAATAGAACTAGTTAACAGGTTTATTGCGTTAACCGCAGGTTCTGCTTTGACCGTTAAAATTTAAGTTCGGCGGCGGCTTCCTTTAATATCTCAGCGCTTTTTTTAAGCGCCTCTTCTTCCTCATCTGAAAGCATCGGCTGAATGGTTGCTTCAATTCCTTTGGCCTTCAGCACCCGGGGCAGAGAAAGACTTACGCCATTAAGCCCTTCAATATTTGAGAGCGTCAGCACCGCACCTTCATCATCGCGTATGGCTTTGGCTATTCTGGCGATGCCGGCCCCGATCCCGTAATAGGTCGCCCCTTTGCCCTCAATGATACGATAGGCGGCGCGACGGACACCGTCGTCAATTCTTGCTTTGACGTCATCTGTTATCCGGCGGCCGATCTGCTCTGCAAATTCGCCAACAGGCACGCCTCCAATCTTGCCGCTCGACCACGCCAATACTTCCGAATCTCCATGTTCCCCCAAAACATAGGCATGGACGGAATGGGGAGCAAGGCCGAGATGCTCTGCAAGGAGCGTACGAAATCGAGCGGTGTCAAGGATGGTTCCGGATCCAATAACACGCTCAGGCGGCAGAGCGGAGATCTTCGTAACCACCTGGGTCATAATATCGACCGGGTTGGAGACCACCAGCAGAATGGAATCCGGCGCGTGCTCAAGGACCTGGGGGACGACATTTTGAAAAACGTTGACATTACGTTCCAGCAGCTTTAGGCGAGATTCTCCCGGTTTTTGTGCCACGCCGCAGGCCAGGACTACCAGCCCTGCTCCCTTGAGTCTCGAATAATCGCCGGCAGCAACGCGTACCGGTTCACTAAAAGGTGTGGCATGTAAGATATCTTCGGCATGGGCATTGGCCAGGTCTGCATTGAGGTCGATGAGTATCAGTTCAGTAGCTGCTCCGACAAGGGCGATGGCGAAGGCGCTGGAGCTGCCGACAAAACCACAACCAATAATTCCAATTTTCATAACGACACCTCTCCTTATAAAGTGATCGGTTCCAGGTTTGGGGCTTCGACCCCACAAGCAGGGTTCAAGCCCGCCCTGGCCTCCGGCTCGTAGATCCTACGCCATAGAAGCATCAAAGGATTCCGGAAAAGCAACAGGTCAATGACACACGCTAATCACGCTTGGAATTTTTGCAAGCGGTGAGTTTTCTTTGGGTTTATAATTATGGATAGGGTTTTTTGCACCAAAATTTCAATGCATGTAAAATGAAATGATGAATTTTATCTCTAATGCAGTTTTGCATGTATTTTCGAGTGATCTGACCATTGACCTGGGGACTGCAAATATCCGAAGAATCACAAATCAATTTTACGCACCACAAGACTCCCGATGGAGTAACCGGCACCAAAGGAGCAGATTACTCCGAGTTCGCCAGTCGCCAGATCCCGATTATACAGGTGAAAGGCGATTATTGAACCTGCAGAGGCTGTGTTGGCATAGCGGTCAAGAATGATGGGTGCTTCTTCAAAAGTAGCTTCCCGTCCGAGTAACCGCTGTATGATCATCTGATTCATATTGAGGTTGGCTTGGTGCAGCCACCAACGTTTGATGTCAGCGATGGTGTATCCCAAGCTTTCGACATGGCCGCGGAGATGCTGTACTGCCAAGGGGCATACCTCCTTGAATACCCTGCGGCCGTTCTGATGGAAAAGTTTGTCGGGGCCGAAAGGGTCCACATCATTGACACGGCTGAGATACCCCATATTGGAACGGACATTGCTGGAAAACTGAGTCATCGCCTTGGTACTGAGGATTTCATAACTGCGCAGTGCCGTGCAGGTGTCTGCCCGTTCCACGATCGTTGCAGTGGCAACATCTCCAAAGATAAAGTGGCTGTCCCTGTCGATGTAGTTGACTTGGGGGGAGGTCAGTTCCGGATTGATCAAAAGAACGCAGTGGGCTGTACCTGCGGTTATCATCTCATAGGCTCGATGCAGGGCAAACGTGGCAGCCGAACAGGCGACCAGCATATCAAACGCAAATCCCTTGATCCCCAGTTCGTTCTGCACTTCGATGGCAATTGCCGGATAGGAGCGCTGCGTATAAGCACATGAGACAACGACCGCATCGATATCCCCAGGTCTTTTGCCGGCGGATTTGATTGCGTCCCGGGCGGCATGAAGTGCTATTTCCGCCTGGTCGGAAAGCGCCTCCTCAGGGCGTTCCGGGATGAGCGGACGCATTCGCCCGATGTCCAGAATTCCCTCCTTAACATACGCAAAACGCTGCTTAATGCCGGACGCCTTGACAATGAACCCCACGGAGGACCGGGGTTTAGCCTCGAGTTCACCCTTTTCGATTTCCACCGCGTGTTCAGCGTTGTACTGATCTGCCCAGCAATTGTAGGAGGCGACCAATTCTTCGTTGGAGATGACGTGTTTAGGTGTATACAGACCGGTGCCGCTGATGACGATGGAGCATGGTTTTATTGATGACATATGAACCCTTTTTTTTAGTATTTATTTTTGTTGGGTTGCGTGCCTGAATATATCATATGAGGCACTCCTGCACTTGTTTGGTTTGCTAATGAAATTCATAAGTTCCCAAAATTGCCATAAAAAAAAGGAAAGCCGATAAAGCTCCCCTTTTATTCACTATCAAAAACCTGGTCCTTTAGCTCACTTTAGTTCATTTTAGGCACTTATATTTAATAAAACAAACACTGCCTTTCAGGGAGAAACCAGTGCCGAGTCCTCCCTCCGGGCTGGAAGCTGGACCCGGGTATCTACTGCTTCTATATTCGATAATTACTTAAAAGTTCCGCCCTGCATACTCATTGTACGCCATAGCCACCGTGCGGTAAACCAGATGGGCCATCTTTGAAAACGGCAGGTATGCCAGCATGCAAAAAACGAATATCAGGTGAATATAGTATATCAGAAAAGAAAGAAATGCCCAGTCGGCCAGGCGGGTCAGTTGAGCGCCCATACCGGTGACACCCAGACCGAAGGCAAGATAGATCAGGTACCAGTCAAAGTAGCCGGAAGTTTGATCCTTTTTGGCGCGACGGTTTTTTATCATCAGGCTGGTGCCGACAATCAGGGCAACACCGGCGATGTTTGCCAGCCATTTGATGGGATTCAGCTGGGACCAGGGCCCGTGTATCGGACCGTCGGGCAGCAAATATGATCCGTAAATCATGACAAAAACAATGCTGGTCACGATAAACAGCCCGATAAACCCGCTTAGCATCAGCAAATGGGCAATCTGACGGTCTTTGTTTTCCTCGCATTCGGAAAACTTATTGTGGGTCAGGATGGTCGGGATGATACGAAGAAGGGCCATGATGAATCCGACTGGCTCGATTTTTTCCTTGTTCGTCTTACCCTCGGTCAGCGCATTTTGATGGATGTCGGCCAGGAACCGTTTGAGGCTCAGTGCAAACACGGCGACCATAAAAATGGCGGCCGGCACCATGTGCATATCCACCAGCCAGGTGGAGAAAAATTTGTAATGTTTGATGCCTTCGCTGGTGTCCGGCGTAAAATCGAGCAGACCGGTAATCAGCCCTATCACAAGAAACAAGACGGCCGGAATCGCCATCAGAATAGGTAGCTTCTTGGGGTCTTTGAGCGCATTTGCCAGCCACTTCGGCCGGGCATACTCGGAAATCGTATACGACCGCACGGCCGCCAGCACATCCCCCGGCTTGGCCTCCCGCGGACAGAGGGTGGAACAATCGCCGCAATTGTGGCACAGCCAGATGTCGGCATTGCCCACCAGTTTGTCCTTTCAGTCCCCAGGACGCAGCAATCATTTCCTTGCGGGGAAACGGTTTGGTGTCCGGGGATATGGGACAGGCCACCGAGCAGGTGGCACACTGGTAGCATTTTTTTAAATCCTCGCCGCCCAGTGCGCCCACTTCCCTGATAAAATCTAAATCAGGCTCAATAAGGTATGTTTCCGCCATATTACTACCTCCCATGATATTGAAGAATGACTATTGACGATATCTGAAATCATCATTCGTCATTTGTCATTCGATATTTGACATTCCTTAGAATCCCTTGAACGGGTTCGGACCCATCTCTTCTACCAGGGCCACAAAATCATCGATGATTTTTGGAATTTTGTCATATTCATCGATGGCCACCTGGAACTGGGCAACCCGCTCTTCTTCCAGCGCCAGACTCGACAGGGCTTCACCGATCTTTTTCATCCGGATCTCGGCCAGTTCGCTGCCTTTTACAAAGTGGCACTGGTAGTCATCGCCGTGCTTGCAGCCCAGCAGAAAAACGCCGTCCAACCCCTGGGCCAGCGCATCCTTGATCCAGATCACGTTGACGGACCCCAGACATCTGACCGGAATAATGCGCACCTCCGTCGAATAGGTCATCCGGTTCAGTCCGACAACATCCAAAGCCGGGTAGGCATCATTTTCACAAACCAGTCCCAGAATCCTCAGCGGCGGTTCGTCAAAATCGTCTTCGGAAGGCACGCCGATGGCCTTGACCATGGATCCGATACTGTCAATGCTGTAATCGATAAAGTTGATAATCCGCTCCGGGCAGCATCCCATGCAGGTGCCGCAGCGCCGACAGCGGGCCGGATTGGGCTTGGGCGTTCCCTTCTCATCATCATCAATGGCCCCAAAAGGACACTCCTCGGTGCAGCGTTTGCACTGGGTACAGCGCTGGAAGAAAAAATCGGGAAAGGTCATATCACCGGATCTGGGATGGACCGAAACACCCCGGTTAACCGATTCCAGGCACTGGATGGCTTTGAGGGCCGCGCCGGTTGCATCCTCGATGGATTCTTCCATCGTCATGGCGCGTCGGATCCCGCCGGCGGCATAAATACCGGTCCGTTGGGTTTCATAGGGAAAACAGATAAAGTTGGAGTCGGCATAGTCATCAAAAAGCGCATTATCCCGGAATCCCGGACCCTGACGGTATGCCAGATTGATCACCGCATCGTCTTTGGTGACCGGCACCATACCGGTGGCCAGCACCACCATGTCGGCCTTGACCTGGACTTTTTCCCCCAGCAGGGTATTGTCGGCTTCAACGATCAGGCCGTCACCATTTTGGGAAACACCGGTGACGTCTCCCTTGGTTAAAAAGATGCCTTGATCCTGCTGGATGTTTTTATAGAAATTCTCCGTAAGGCCCAGGGTGCGCATATGCTGGTAAAAAACAAACGCTTTCCCGTCGGAGAAGTCTTCGCGCACATACTTGGCCTGCTTGAGTGTCACCAGGCTGGTCACAGCGCCGGCATAGGCAAAGTCTTGGTCGTCTCCCCCCTGGCCGGGGCTCTGGATAAAAACCACCGATTTGGCTTCCCTGCCGTCCGACGGCCGTGTAATTTTGCCGTTGGCGGCAATTTCTTCAAACTGGTGATTGGTGACAACATCCGCAATTTCAGCAAAACCGAGATGGGCAAATTCTCCCCTCTTCGGGCTGATAGGGACGCCATCCGGCCGCCAGGATAACGGCACCGAACTTTTCACCGTCCGGATCAAAGGTCAAAATGTCCTCCTTGCCTTCGTTGTACTCCATGAACTTTTCGTGGAGCTGTTCGGCATTGAGGTCCTTGCCCTTTTCATCGACCTTCATCTCATCGGGCAGCGGGTAAGGTACGTCGAACGGTGTTTTGTCACCCGGTTTTTTAAGCGTTACGATAAAATCCCCCGGCTCACCCGCAATCCGTGCGACCATGGTCTCGGTTTTCACGGTAATGTTGGCGTAGTTGTCCAATTCTTTTATTTTAGTTTCGATGGTCGGTGGAATCAGGCTTTCATAGGGATAGGCCCCCGGCAGTTGCTTACGCCACGTTTTGGCATTTCCGCCCAGGGTGGATTGCTTTTCGACAATGGTTACCTCGTAGCCTGTTTTGGCGGCATCGATGGCGGCCGAAATCCCCGTGATACCACCGCCGATGACCAGTATTTTGCGGCTGAAAGTATCAAGTAGATAAGGTTCCGGCAAATCAACTTTTTCCACCCGGGCCATACCCATTTTCAGATAATCTTCGGCCATCATCTGAACGTGATCGATAAATTCGTCATCATCTTTTTGTTCTTCGGTGGCAGCCGGATACTTGGACCTGGGATGGGACCATACCACCTGTTCTCTAAGGTTGACCCGCTCCACGATGCAGCCGTCGAAGCGAAAGACATCAAAAAGCACCCGGCGCGAACAGGCTGCAATCACCAGGGTGTTGACGCCTTCTCCGGCAATATCTTTTTTGAGGAGTTCAACCCCTTCTTTGCCGCACAGAATCGGGCAGGTCTTTACGGCAAGCCCTTCTTCTTTGGGCACATCGCATAGTTTTTCGATATCCAGCGACTCTCCGAGCCCGCAACCTTCGCAGATATACACACCATATTTTTTATCCATGGATAACCTCCTACCTGTTCACCAGAGTTTGAATCGCCTTTAAGGCCATACCGGTTGCATTTTGATTGGATGAAACCACGTCGGCCGGTTTATTGGCGCAACCGGCTGCAAACATTCCGCCGATTTCAAAATCATTGATGATAAAACCGTCATCGTTATAAGTTAAATCCGCCGGCAGTTTGGCCGTGGCGGTGGTGGGCTGCATCCCGGTGGCCAGCACAACCATCTCCACTGTCTGGTGGATTTTTTCGCCCGTTACGGCATTTTCGGCAACCACGGTGATATTTTTGTTGGTTGGGTCCTCACTGACCTCAGCCACCTTGCCCTTGATAAAAAATACGTTCTCATCTTCTTTGATCTTCTGATAGAATCGTTCATACCGCAGTCCCGGCGTCCTCAGGTCGATATAAAACACATATATTTTAGCCTCGGGAAATCGTTCACGAATATAAGTGGCCTGCTTTAAAGATGCCATACAGCAAATGTAGGAGCAATAAGGCAGATGATTTTCATCCCTGGATCCGGCACACTGCACAAAGGCAATACTGTCGGGTTCCTTTTCATCCGAGGGGCGCAAAATTTTTCCCTGGGTGGGTCCGTTGGGAGACGCCAGCCGCTCCATCATCATATTGGTGATGATGTTCGGGTATTGACCGAAGCCGAGGTTGTCGATTTTGGTCGCGTCATAGGGCTCCCAGCCGGTGGCCCATACAATGGAACCCACGTTATAGTTCAGCGTTTTAACCGCCATATCAAGATCCACCGCATCATACTTGCAGGCGTCTTTACACCGCTGGGCGTCGTCGCTGCCGATAATTTCCGGCGAAATCACAAAACGGGCCGGGAATGCCATTTCAAACGGCAGATAGGCGCCTTTGATTTTTTCATACCGAAGTCAAATTCACTGTCGATTTCGGTTTGACCGGCATCGGCACAATCTCCGCAACAGGTGCAGTTTTCATTCACATATCTGGGATTGACTTTAATGGTTACATCATAGTTGCCGGGGGTGCCGTCAACCTTTTCAACTTCCGCCAGGGTTAAGACTTTAATCTTTGGGTTATCCTTGATACGTCTGAAATTGATTTCAAGTCCGCAGGTCGGAGGGCATAGTTTGGGAAAATATTGATTGAGTTGAGCTACCCGTCCGCCCAGAAAAGGATTTTTTTCCACCAGGAAAACTTCATACCCCACTTCGGCGGCTTCCAGGGCCGTGGTCAAGCCGCTGATTCCTCCACCAACGACTAAAATACTTCCACTAGCAGGGGTTGCTGTTTCTTCTGTCATGCTATCCCTCCGTGCAGTTTAACCTAACGATATTAACAAAAACCTCCAGGTGCCGAATGACACCTGGAGGCAGTATTTCATCGACAATACATCATAGTCGAATTTCCGTTAATCTTTGAATATCTTGATATAATCTTTCTTGAAGATATCCCATTTCTGCTCTTTAGGATCATATTTGGAGTTAACGAAGCAGAACCAGTTCTCATCATCCGTCCCCGGATAGTCGGCCTGATAGTAGAAGCCGGGATAGCGGGTCTCTTTGCGGAACTGGATATGGCGCAGGTGCGATTCAAGCGTCCAGATCCGGTGCTGGATCTCCCAGGCTCTCATCAATTCGTGCAGATCACCGGCGGCCAGTTTTTCGTTATCTTCCCGCATGGTTTGGAGCAGATCCATGATGATCTCCAGGTTCTTGGAGGTGGTCTGGTAGAAGGTGGCCGTTCCGGCGCCGTATTCATGGGCGGCCTTCATCATGCGATACATCATGCCATTGGGCTTGAGGTAGTTGGGGTTGACGTCGTCGTCGGTGCTGTAATCGCAATGATCCAGATAAGTTCGCACCGGTTTGTAAACGATGTCGACCAGTTCCTCGGTGCTCTGAGCAAGTGTCGGTGCAAAGTCGGCATGATCTTTGGCGTATCGGACCTGCTGCTTGGCGACCTGCCGTCCTTCGGCATGAGAACCGGAAGAAAACTTATGGCCGGAGCAACCCACACCGTCACCGGCGGTAAACAGACCGTTGACCGTGGTCATGCGGTTGTAAACCTTGCCGTTGTCGGCCTTGATCTTATAAGCATCCGGCACCCAGTCCAGGTCCGGACCGGAGGTCCACAGGCCGCAGCAGCCGGAATGGGACCCGAGCAGGTACGGTTCCGTCGGCATGACCTCGGAATTTTTCTTCTCAGGCTCGGTATTGGTAGCGCACCACAGGTTGGCCTGACCGCAGGTCATATCCAGGAAGTCTTCCCAGGCTTCGGATTCCAGATGTTTAAGTTCTTTTTTGTCCATGGTCTTGCCCAATTCTGCCAGGGCGGTCACCGTATCCATCATAATCGGCCCACGGCCTTCTTTCATCTCAAAGAGCATCAGGTGGTTGCGCAGACAGGTCGGGGTGATGGCAGCGGTGCCGTAGGGAGCATATCTTTCCAGCTCGGCCTTAGCCACATCACCGCTGGCAAAAGCCTCGCCCAGACCGTTGAGGGTCTTGGCCTTGAACAGCAGAAACCATGCACCCACCGGACCGTAACCGTCTTTAAAACGTGCCGGGGTGAAGCGGTTTTCCATCATGGACAGCTCGGCACCGACTTTCATGGCCAGGGTGTAAGTGGAGCCTGAGTTCCATACCGGATACCAGGCACGGCCTTTGCCTTCACCTACGCTTCGGGGCTGGTAGATGTTTACCGCACCACCGCAGGCCACCATCATGGTCTTGCACTTGATGATGTAAACCTTGTTTTCACGCACGGAGAAACCGATGGCGCCGGCGATCTGGTTTTCGTTGTTGGCGTCCAGCAGCAGTTCAACGATGAAAACCCTTTCCAGAATGTTTTCTTCGCCGATGGCCAGTTTGGCGGCTTCGGCAACGATTCGTTTGTAGGATTCACCGTTGATCATAATCTGCCATTTGCCGGTACGCACCGGGGTGGCACCGGATTTTAAGGTGCCCAATTTCTGGCCTTTTTTACCATCCAGAGTTTTGCCTTCTTCGGATTTTTTCCAGATCGGCAATCCCCACTCCTCAAACAGATGCACGGAATCATCCACGTGGCAGCCCAGATCAAAAATCAGGTCTTCACGGACAATGCCCATCAAATCGTTACGGACCATGCGCACATAATCCTCGACACTGTTTTCTCCGACATAGGTGTTGATCGCGGAAAGACCCTGAGCAACCGCGCCGCTTCTTTCCATAGCAGCCTTGTCCACCAGCAATACACTCTGGTCGTCGGACATCCACTTTTTAACCTCAAACGCAGTGCCGCAGGCAGCCATGCCGCCGCCCACGATCAGAATATCAACTTCCCGCTCTTCGACTTCCGGGTCCCTGACAGCCTTGAGTTCACCCAAAGGTTTATTTGGTAATGCCATATTACATCCTCCTTAAATCACTATTTAAATATAGATTGTTATCATGAGTATTTTTGATATCTGACCTGTAACCTTAAACCAATTGGCCTGCATCAGGAACACGTAATGTTGTGCCATCTGCTTCTTCGGTTGACAGGAGCTGGCCTTCGATATCCTGGCCTTTCAGGTCTAAATAAGCATTGGCCTGTCCTTCGGGAGTGGTCCGGATGGGGAACTTAAAGCGCTTGATGAGACCGTTTCGGAACTTGCAGGTCCACATGACATCTTCGGTACCGAGCATCGGCATTATACTGCTTCCCAGGGGAACAAAGTCGGAATAGCCTCTGACTTCGATGGCCTGGGTGGGGCAAATCTTGACGCAGGAAAAGCATTCCCAGCACTGATCGGGCTCCTGATTGTAAGCCTTCATTTCGTTGGGCTCCAGAACCATCAGGTCGTTGGGACAAATGTACATACAGGCGGTTTTATCCCCGCCTTTGCAGCCGTCACATTTTTCGTTTATTACGAAACTTGGCATTTATGCTACCTCCTAAAATTTGTTTGCTAACATTTTGTTTCTTTTAACTCATCGGTTAATGATCCTAAAAAAACTCCCTTTGCTAATTTGCACCTCCCTTCATTGTGTTGATCCCAAGATGAACTCTTTGGATCTTTATGATTTTGTATATGGGTTTTTTATTCCACAACAACCGGAACCCCTCCGGTTAAACTCTTTGCTCATCAAGCGATTATAAAAATAGGCGGGAAACGGTAAATTTCCCTATAAATTCAACATGATACGGGTGTATAAGACTGCGAGAATATCATTCAATATTAGGCTTGTCAAGTATTTTCGCCAAACAAAATGACAAAAAAACACCCAGCCTTCGATCAGATTTCAGTAGCTTACAACATCTGGATGACAAACCGAAACTTGCCACCACATGTAGTGTAAAATTGAAATGATTGCCTATTTTACGTATGCGGCCCTTGATACAACGCCGAAGATGGGATAAAAGACAAGTCGATGGACCAAGTTACTGGATGGGCGTTCCTGGCCTTGGATAAATTGGAAGAATTCCTAACCCGGCAAAGCCGGAATTGAAGATTGAAGATTGAAGATTGAAGATTTGTTGATGTCGCTTCGCTCCGTCCTTTTTAAAATCGAAAGAATACCTTAAATATTCAATCGAAAATATTCAATAGTTACAAAATAGCAAAAATATTTTGTTAGATAAATCCTTCGCAAACATGATGCGATTTCAACAAATAGGTACTAACCCGAAGAAACCGGAAATAACAAATTACAAGCACGAACTTAGTTCGCTTCGCTCACAATTGGAATAATGGAATGCTGGAACAATGGAATAATGGGCGCTGGCCTCCGGCTCGGAGAGGATAATGGAATGGTGGGTTTAGAAAATCAAAACGAATATAATTAATTGTATTGATTTTCACGTAATAGCGGTGTATTTTCTGGGGCGAAAGTAGAAAATGGATGCCTTACAGGCATCATTATAAAATATTGATGCAACATTTTTTGTAGAATAGATCTTTTTCCGCTTTTTATACCCAGTATTCCAACATTCCACTATTCCATCATTCCATGTGGCTTCCGAACCTGGATGGCCTAAAAAAACACTATATTTCCAATGAGTTGTAGAAATTCCGAGACGTAAATTACAATATCTAAATCTCAAATAAAATCAAAAGCCAATTGTTTGGAATTTTGAATTTCGGTCATTGTGATTTATTTGGTGTTTGTGATTTATTATTTGAAATTTTTTATTACTGAAACCCGAACACTGACACCCCTGGCCTAGACCTATATTTATATGAATCTGGAAGATAAGACATTGTTAGGAACTCATACAGTTAACAGTAAACATCCGTCATATCGCACCAGGGCGGGCTGAAACCTTACGTTCCTTACAACATGTTGTCAGAAAAACCCCACTAAGGGCTTATTATGGAACAAAATTTAACACCGATATCATTCAAGGATTCATTCCGTTTTTCATGTTCACCGGATGTACCGTGTTTTAATGAATGCTGCCGGGATTTGAACCAGTCTTTAACGCCCTATGACATCCTGCGCTTAAAAAACCATCTCGAAATGCCATCCGGGGAATTCCTGCGACAGTACACCTCCCAACACACCGGTCCCGAATCTGGACTGCCCATCGTAACCCTGAAACCAAGCGATTCCCATAAATTAATCTGCCCCTTTGTCACGGATACAGGATGCCGGGTATATGAAAATCGTCCGTCATCATGCCGCACATATCCGTTGATGCGAGCCGTATCCCGTTCGAGACCGACCGGTGAGATAACCGAACAGTTCGTGGTGTTAAGGGAGTCTCACTGCCTTGGCTTTCAGGAGGGCAAAACCCGGACCTTGCGGCAATGGATTGATGAACAGGGAGTCGCCGTCTATAATGAAAACAATGACAAGCTTATGCAGATTATCAGTCTGAAAAACCGGCTGATCCCGGGCCCGCTGGACCTTGACTCCAGGCACCTGTTTCATGTCGCACTTTATGATCTGGATAATTTCAGATCACAAATTCAAAATAACGGTCTATTGGATAACTTTCATGTTAATTCCAGGATCATGGAAGCGGCTTTAACAAATGATGTCGCGTTGCTGGATCTCGGGATCAAATGGATTAAGCAGACGCTGTTTAATCAAAATTCAGACCTCGTTGAATAGTTTACTGGTTGAATGGTTGATTAGGTAAATTATAGTCATAATTTAAGAATGTTGCCATTGGTTTTTAAAAATTTTTAGGACACCCTGGTTTAATACGCTGTGCTGTTCTTCGAAATTAAACCCCGATGAAATAAGGGCAACAAAGATTTCATTGGGCAGGCGCGGCAGGCAGATTTGCACATGATTTATCCCATAGCCAGATTGAATATTTAAGCAATTCTATCGATTTTAATAGAAAAGACAGAGCGACCTGTCGGGTCGTAGCCGAAGGCGAAGCCTGAAGCGATACCACAAATATTCAATCTTCAGTCTTCAATATTCAATGCCGGCTCGTCCGGATAAGGTGCTACTATGCAGCTACACGGTAAGGTCGCTTTGGTTTTGGGTGCCATAAAAGGAATCGGCAAAGGAATCGGTCTTGCCCTGGCGGAGCAGGGGGTAAAGGTTGCCCTGAATTATTTCGACTGGGAAGAAGAACTTGAAGGTATGAAAAAAGATTTCTGCAATTCCGGTGGGCAACACTTGATTATTCAAACCGACCTGCTTGCAGTCGATAAAATACCGCAGCTGATCCGTCAGGTCGTCGATCATTACGGCAGGCTTGACATCCTCATCAACAACATTGAACGCGGCGGATGGCCGGCGGTCCACGGTCCCTACGTCCCGCAGCAGTGGGACCTTGAGATGCAGACCACTTTGCGTGCCAAACGCTGGGTCTTTGATTGTGCCCTGCCCCATCTGAAAGCCTCCGGTGAGGCAGTGGTCATCAATTTTTCCTCGATTGCCGCCATCGTCGGTCGCAGTGGCCCTGCCGGCATGATTTTCAACGAGGGATATGCAGCGGCCAACCGCGGAGTCTCCCTGTTGACCGAAACCTGGGCCCGTATGGGCGCCCCCGGTGTGAGGGTAAACGAGATCATGCTGGGCCTGATTGCAACCCGTCACGCCGAAAAAACCCGCGGCTGGGGCCTGCTGAGCGAAACCTGCAAAAAAGCCCTCATTGATCACACCCTGCTGCAACGCACCGGTACGGTGGACGATGTCGTCAAAACCGCCCTCTACATTATCAAAGATGCACCTTTTATGACCGGTACCGTGCTACGGCTGGATGGCGGATACGTGTTGGGGGGGGAAATGGTGAGGAAAATACCTGAAGGGGTCCTTTAGTTTGCTTTGCTCCGGAAGTTGTTGTTAGGAGCTGTGGGCTGTGAGTTGTGGGTTGTGTGTTGTCCGTTGTTTTTAACCAATGGTATTTAAAATCATTTTTTAATTCGATGAATAAATCGAATCGAAATCAGTTCTCTATATAAAGTGTCAACGCTGAAGGTACTATATTTTTTTTACAACGAACCACTGACAACAAACCACTCACGGGGCATGATTAGAAATGCACCAATTCAAAATTTCAGACCACCGCCAACAAAACTACCGCGGCCTAATATCCTTACTTTTCAGGCCCCACTAAATACAAAAGAGGGTATCGATGAGATTAACACAGTTCAAATATGAGTCATTCGGGTCTATCCGTTTCCAGTTCCTCCGGATGGGCATCGGAGTTGGATTCCTGGCGTTCGCCTTCGTCGCCTTTGCCGCGGAAACGGACGCGATGAAGGCGGGGTCGCCCGACTGGCTGCAATTGGGCCTGGGACTGTTCGGTGGGCTCGCCCTTTTTCTCGCCGGTTTGCAGTCATTATCCGAGGGTATGAAAAAAGCGGCCGGCCAGGCCATGACGACAGTACTGGCACAGCTCACAACCAACCGCTTTATGGGAGCACTGACCGGTGCTTTTGTCACCGGTGTCCTCAACTCCTCAACGGTGACCACTTTGCTGGTCGTGGGGTTTATCAGCGGAGGCATGATGACACTCGCACAGTCAGTTGGCGTGATCATGGGTGCGAATATAGGCAGTACGGTGACGGCTCAGTTACTTGCGTTCGATCTTTCAGCCTATTCTCTCGGTCCGGTAGCCATAGGTTTTTTCATGCTGTTCACCGCCAAGCGAGACAAAGTAAAATACTACGGTATGATGATCATGGGTATCGGCCTGGTATTCTATGGGATGGGGCTTATGAGTGACGCCATGACGCCGTTACGCAGCTACCAGCCCTTTTTGGATATTCTGGAAAGTCTGGAGCGGCCGATGGCAGGTATTATTGCTGGAGCCCTATTTACCGCAATTGTACAGTCCTCTGCGGCCACGGTTGGTATCGCTATCGCTATGGCCAGTGAGGGCTTGCTGGCCTTGCCGGCGGGGATTACTCTGGCTCTTGGAGCCAATATCGGCACTGCGGTGACAACTGCCATAATGGGGATCATGAGCAGCAAGTCCACGGATGCTGTACGGGCATCAGTCGTGCATGTTCTCTTTAACGTTGTGGGCGTGTTGGTGTGGCTCCCCTTGATCTGGCTGCTGGTGGATATTGCAGTGTGGATTTCTCCATCCAGCCCGGAGTTGGATATCCTGGCCAGGGCGGGAGCAGAGGTACCTCGACAAATCGCCAACGCCAATACCTTCTTCAATGTTATCAACACCATGTTGTTCATTGGATTCGCCGGCTGGTTTGCCCGTCTGGCTGAACGGTTGGTGCCCGAACGCAAACCCCGGGCAGGCGTTATTATCGAGCCTGAATTCCTCAATGAAGCTGCGCTCGTGGCAGCACCTATTGCACTACAGCAAGTTCGACTAGAGCTGGGAAGGGTTGGAGATATTGCGGTGAGCATGCTGCAGGATATTATTCCGGCATTCAAAAAACGAGATATGCAATCCATTAATGATATCGCCCGGCGTGACGACGAGATTGATATTCTGGAGGAAGAGATACTTCGCTACCTTGGTAAAATCCGCAAAAGCACGCTGAGTGAACAGGATAGTTTGAACTTCCAGGGATTAATGATTGCAACGGATAATTTTGAAAGTCTGGCGGACGTTATTGAGACCGATCTCGTCTCTATTGCCCGGAAAGCCGCTGATTTGAATTTAAAAGCGAGTGAAGAAACACGAACCCTGATGATGGAGGTCTATGACTCTGTACTCAAATCCGTGGAACTAACGGTGCAAGCGATACGGGATAATGACCAGCATGCAGCTGAAACCGTGCTGCTGATGAAGAATATTATTCGTGATAATTCAGAATCTCTGTTGACCCGGAAGGCGAATCGGCTTGCAACTGACGATCAGGATTATCTGAAGTTAGTACAATTACAGATGTCATTCGTCGATCAAATGCGACGAATCTACACCTTGACGAAGCGTATCGCAAAGGTCGTGTTGCCTCCGGTGCTGGCGCAATGAGCATGAGCGTATGGATCGCGATGGAGAGGGGGAGAAACGGGGAGGGGGAGAGACGGAGAGGAGGAGAGGGGGTGAAATGGTGAGGTGGGTAGCTGCATATGGCTGTCAGTTGTCCGTTGTTTGTTGTCTGTTGTTTTTTAAGTTTGTTTTATTTCAATATTAATTCAATGAATAAGATGCCAGCAAACTGTTTTCTGGGGGTGCAGTCAACAGAAGTAATCTCCTTTTCCCACAACGAACCACTGACAACAAACCACTCACGGGGCATGATTCGAAATGCACCAATTCAAAATTTCAGACCACCGCCCACAAAGCTACCGCGGCCTAATATCCTTACTTTTCAGACCCCACACAAAAACTTTCACCCATTCAAAACCGAATTTCAACAATTGTACATCATCCGTTTTCAGTTTCTTGAGAATCGCAGATTTTATCTTGTACCGTTTTAAGAAGCTGCTTAGAAACACGAAATCCCGGAACCGGTCGATGTTATAAGTCGCCATAAAAGCCATCTTGGCCTTCGGTCCTTCTTGGCCTTCAAATCCCCAGGGATCGTTTTGAAACAGCCGCTTTAGACCCGCCCACCGAATCGTCATTTGGTGGTATCGCTCCGCCTCCTGATCCCGGGTCCATTCAGGAATGGTCCATTCTTTTTTTTCGTACTGCCCGTGACAAAAATCCGGCGGTCTGAAAAAATGAACGAGCGTTTCCTTTCTTCGACCGGCATCATACAGCATTCCCTGCTCAATGGGAAGCGTCCGGCAGGTATCCGGCCGGTCCGGATAAACGCTGCAACCGGATTCGATCAAAAACGGGCAGGTTTTTTCCGGATTCTCGGCCATGCGCAAAAGTACATCCGGAAAAAAATTGGCGGGTCGCAAGACGATATCTACGTGCCGATCCAGAAATTCATCTGAAGAAAGGCCTAAAGATTGTTTTAACCGGAGGACATCATAAGGGTACAAAAAAAGGTTCAAATTGCGGCAGCACTGATTGAAGCAGGCCACTTCCGGGTAACAACGAAAACAAAAGGTATCGTTTTGGGTAATCCGGACACCCGGCAGTTTGCTTATCTGATCTTCATCAACGTGTTTCATGGCTCACAGGACGTTCGGCATAGCGCAAAGGGCAGGGCGCATAGCGTTATGTTCGTTTAGATCGTTACGATCGTTCGCTATCAGTTAAATTGTTGATTGGTTGATTGAGTTGACTGGGGAAAAGGATTTATTCCAAATGCCCTTTGTTTATCCATTCCGCAATCCTCAATCACTTAGTTCCGCCTTTAAAATTCCGACTTCGAATATCTTTGTCATCTGTCTTTTGCCCTCCGTCCTCTGTCATCTGGCAATTATCATCTTCGTTAAAAAGATTAAAACACTGAGGCCTGAACGGAGCCCAAGTTGGTATACGCAAATAACACAGCCTGAAATTTTTGTCGATAAAATAGAAATAATTTGGTTGGCTCTGTTGAAGGCCCTTCGGATCTTTCGTATAATAAGAAGCATTTAAATGGATATGGTCTGTGAAAGAAAACGTTTTATTTACTTTGGACAGTGACTTTAATCTCTACCGCAAAAACAGGCGGCGAATCGTCCCGACCATTATGCCCGGCTATCCATAGCATAGCAAGAAAGCCTCTCTAAGGAGACGCTGCAAATCATGCAATCTTCGTTAGTTGACAAATATACGTTTGTTTAATACGCGAAAATTATTGGATTTGTAGTCCTATAAATCCACCATGCAGCGTTTTAAACTCACGCGGAGGTAACCTATGGGATCCACGGTTGGCTGTAAAAACCTACTGGTATGCGCATACTTCTGGGAGAAGAATGCTCCGGATCGCATGTACTTCACTCAGCCGATGGGTGGCGGGACGATTAGTCCAACATTGCATTATCCCAGAACCCATTATTCCACTATTCCATTGTTCCATCATTCCAATTGTGAGCGAAGCGAACTAACTTGTAACGAAATTACGCTGAGTGGAAGAAGCATAGAGAATTGTGGAAATCGTTTTTTGCTTGCAGAAGGCAGATTGTCAACTTCGATAGAGGAAGAGGATACTGTGACAAATCCTCTTATTATGTCATCCTCAACTGCTACATATGTTGTCCCGATGTGGTGCCGAAACTGATTCTGACCTGCAAAACGAATAAAGAAACGATCCAGGTCAATACGAAAAAATTCAATTTAGCCTGAAATTGCAACCCCGGCGTAAAAAATTTATCTTGACAACAAAACCAGCTTAAGCTAACCGGGAGATTATTGTTTGTGTTAATAGGTGCTTTAATATGTTGTGCTGAAGCTGATGCCTATACACAATTCACTATTTTCGATTCATCCGCTTTGAAAAAGCAACTTCCTATCTTTTCTTTATGCGGTGTAAGGTCAAGGCAATGGATACAATGGGTTCGGCAACCATGGAGTAACGAGAGCCGGGATTCTTTATTTTTTCTGTATTGATTGTAATTATCTGATAATGTTCGAGATCCACATTAGGGGTAGGGAGCCTCTCACGCCGGTAACGCGGGGTCGAATCCCACTGGGACTACCAATTATAATTTATAATGAGTTGGTCCCTTTTTAAAAGCTTTGAGTTCGTCCGGATCGAAAACAAAGTTTCGGCCGATTCGTTTATAATTCAACTTGCCGCCTTTTATCCATCTCCTTACTGTTATTTCTGCAACATCTAAATATTCAGCAGCTTCTTTTAGAGAAAAGGGAGATCGTCTAATATCATCAAAAACTTCGTCATGGGTGTAAAGATCCTTTTCAAATCCTCTCCGTGCAATTGTTGAGAATAGTTTTTCTCTTTCTGATACCGGCATCTTTATAATGTCTTTGTATACTTTCTCTGCCGTAATCATGACGAACCGCCCTCCTTTAAATATTTTTTTAGGTTGCGGTAAAAGTTTTCATGGCTACCGACCATATAAAAAATTACCTTGGTTTCCAGAATCCGATAGGCAATCAAGAATCTTTGCTGTTTGAAGGCAAATTTATGAACTCGATATCCCTGTAAGTCTCCCTTTTTTGTTTCTCCCTTAGAAGGGCTTTCAATGATTCTTTCGATTTCATCTTCGATGGAAAGTTGCAACGGTCGTACTTGTTTTTTAACAAATTTCTTAAACGGCGGTTTGAAAAATATATCCATGATAAAAACAATGATAACTTATTTCATCATATTGTCAATCGATACTTCAATCAGTTACTCAAACGCACCACCCCACCCCATGGGATTTGGGGTCATGGATTTGGGGTCGGACCAAGATAATATATTGATTTAAATATGGTCAGAGCCGGGGTAGTGGATCATCCGAAAGTATTGCCGTCGGTAGCAAATCATTTACTGAAAATGTAAAAAAGATTCTTAAACACCTCGATTTATGGGATGTCAGGCCCAAACCGCCTGCGCATGCACATGACCCGCCAACTGAAGCCTTTATCATCTATGATGAATCCTCATCGCCCAACGCGGATGATTACTTAATCGATGCCAATTATCCTATGGAAACCTACCTTTAAAAAATCCAGCTGTGGGCAAACCGGTGAGCTATGCCCGAATTTGCCTGAATCCTCAATTCCACCTCCAAAAATCGATATTGACAACAGACCTTGCTTTCGTTATCTGGATGGGTATTGGTTTCGTTGAATTGATACCTCAATATATGGGGCCGCAGCTGATTCCGATACACAATTCGCAATTTTCGCTTGATTCGCACTGAAAAAGCAATGCCTTATCTTTTTATTAAGAACGCGTTTTGCAGAGATTCGGCGCAGAGCGAGTAATTCGGACGATTTCAATAAATACTAATAGAGGGGCAGTATCATGACGGAAAAAACCGATCTTCCCAATGTTTCCATGACCAACACCAAGAAAGAGCTGCTGGAGGCCTATGAAGAGGCCAAAGAGCACTTCGAGAGTCTGAGCAAAGATTTGTTGGATGCCGAAAAGGCCCGTAAGCGGCTGGAAAAAAAAGTGGCCACGGCTACGGCCGATGCACAGGTAGCGCAGGACCCATTGAAGCGCCTCCATGATCTGCGCGGGACCCTTAGCCGTGAACTGACCGAGCTGGCAGAACGTTTCGAGACCGAAATGGAGACGTACCGAAAAATCCAGTCCGCTATCGAAACTAAAAATGAGGAGCTCAACACCATTTACGAGGTGGAAACCGCCGCCTCTGACCTTGCCGCTCTGATTGACGCCCAGCGGGTGAAGAAAGAGCAGTTCGAGCGGGAGATTCAGGACCAAAAGGGGGCGTTCGAAGCAGAGATGGAGGAAATACGCACCCGGTGGCAGCGTGAAAAGTCTGATCGGGACCGACGCGCCAAGGAGCAGGCGGAAGCGATCGACAAGCAACGCCAAAGGGAGAAGGAGGAGTATGAGTATACCTTTGCGCGGGATAAGGCACAGCGTAAAAATACCTTGGATGATGAGTTGCAGACCCTTGAAAAGGAGCTCACCGTAAAGCGAAGCGAATTCGAACACGAATCTCAAAACCGAACGGCCGCGCTCGACACCAGGGAAGAAGCTATTAGAGTCCGCGAAAAGGATATGGAGACCCTGCAAAAAGAGGTGGAAAGCTTCCCCAGACGCAGCGAAGCCGCCGTTCAGAAGGCGGTGGCCGATGCCACGGAGAGACTTACAGGGAATTTTAAGGGTGACAAAGCGCTCATGGAAGCCCGATTCGAGGGCGAAAGAAACGTTCTTATGGGAAAAATCGAGGCGCTTGAGAAGATGGTCGCGTCACAGGCGGCACAAATCAGCGATCTGGCCAAAAAGAATGAACTGGCCTACGAAAAAGTTCAGGATATCGCCAACCGTGCCGTCACCGCTGCCAGGCGAGATACGTATCCGGCCCCCATTCACCAGCCCAACATTCCGGTGCGTGACGACAGCTAAGCCTGACAATGAAAAACGGAGGGGTCGTCTTCATTCTTGACTTCATGTCAAGAATTGAAGACGCCCCTCCGTTTTTTTAATTCCGCATTCCCACTTCCGCCGGGGCGTGCAGTCCCACTATGGGCCGGAGGCCGAATTCTCCCTTCCGCATTCCAATTCCGCATTCAGGCCTCTTTGCCCATGATCATTTCCGCGATGGTCATCTTAACCCTGCCCGATAGGCCGACTGCCTGTTTTAATTCACTTTCCAGCTTTGCCATTTCAAAATAAAACGGCGTGCGATCGAATTTGCGATAGCTCTTATCCGAACACCGAAGATCAAACATCCCGCAGCCCGGTCCGCGGATGACGTTTTGCTCCGGCTTTCGAAGCTCGTGGGAAATCCCGTGCAGCCGGCAAATCATGGGGCGATACGTGTACAGAGTGCAGAGACCATCGGAATTGAGCGGGCACATCAGTCTCACGGGCATTGCCTTGTCATCCGCTTTTGCAGTTTCCCGGCAGACCCCTGCCGCCCTTGATTGTATCTCCCGTTGTCTTTGGGGACCGAGCTTGTTCAATCCTATATGAATATACAGATATTCCAAATAGGTATGATGATAAAACCGGGTCCGGCAGCAGTTGTCCTCACATCCCTCACAGTGAAATCCGTAGTGTTTGGCCGCCTCGCTATATTGTCGATCCATGGCGGCAAAAATGCAGTGTAACCGATCAAAAAAAGCGGTCAAAACGGGATCGTCAAGATTAACCGGAAGATGCGTCAAACTTATGCCTTATGAATTATTTTTGTGCATTTTGTGGCAAAAAAATGTATTGGGATATTTTCACTATCTTGTGACGATTGAATATTTTCGATTGAAAATTGAATATTTAAGGAATTCTATCCATTTTAAGAAGGACGGAGCGAAGCGATACCACAAATCTTCAATCTTAAATATTCAATATTCAATTCCGGCTTGGCCGGGTTAGGCAGCCCTTATACCAGAGGAGACGGGAAAAAGAGTTTTTTGTACAGATTCATGGCATATCGATCGGTCATAGAGGCGATGAAGTCACAAACCATACGCTCCCTGGGTTGATCATCACGATCGCCGCTGCTCATCTGCAGTTCACTCAATTTTTTTTCAACCACCGGTGTGTTGTCGAGAAAATAATTGTACAGCTCCGACAGAATCTTTTTGGATTTTTCAAAATCTTTATGAACATTCGGCGACCGGTAGACGTTCTCATAAAGAAATTGCCTTAAACCCATCATGGCGGCATAAACCTCATCACCCAGTTGCAGGCAAAGCTCACCGTCACGGACTGCGCTGGCGGAAATAAGGTCCCGGATCATGGTCGTTGCGCGTTGTGAATGGGTATGCCCCAGGATTGCCGAACACGATTCAGGCACCTGGGCGGCATCCACGACCCTGCTGCGAATTGCATCCTCCAGGTCATGATTTAAATACGCCATTATATCGGCAATCCTGACGATTATACCCTCATAGGTGCAGGCCTTTTCAGCGGGATCTTCAGGAATGATCTTCCCGAACCCCTTTGAATGTTTTAAAATGCCATCCCTTACTTCATAAGTCAGGTTGAGTCCTTTCCCATTGTTTTCCAGTACTTCCACCACCCGCAGACTTTGTTCATTGTGTGAAAAATCCGGAGAATAAATTTCTTTGAGGGCTGTCTCACCGCTGTGCCCGAAGGGCGTGTGGCCCAGGTCGTGGCCCAGGGCAATCGCCTCGGCCAGGTCCTCGTTGAGAAACAGAGCCCGTGCAATAGCCCTGGCTATCTGGGACACTTCCAGAGTATGGGTCAAACGGGTCCTGTAATCATCCCCCAGCGGAGAAAGAAAAACCTGGGTTTTATGTTTTAAGCGTCTAAATGCATTGGAATAAACAATGCGGTCACGGTCCAGTTGAAATGCAGTGCGGACCGGGCAGGGCTTTTCTGCAATGTCCCGCCCCCGGCTTTCGGCGCTCAAGCAGCCGAAGGGAGACATGAAATTTCTCTCACGTTTTTCAAACTCTTCACGTATCGACATCATTCAACACAAAATATATAAATCAAACTGTTATAATCATTCAGAATAAAATTTATACCAAACAAATCAGAATCCAGACTTAACAAAATTAAAAAAGAGATTATATTACCTCCAAGTGTACTTTATTGTAAAGAATTATCTGTTTTAACATAGTTTGAACCCTTGAACCTTGAACCTGAAGTCGGAAGCCCGTTATGGCCGGACATCATTTGATACTCGGTGAACGAACCGATTTTATCACCGGTGAAACCATCATTGATACCCATGATGAACGCTACCGGCAAAAGATAGCCCATCTGCTTATCAATCACAAAGGGTATCAAAAAAATGATATCCAACCACGAAAAGACCTGCTGGTGCAGGCCGGGGAAAACAGGGCCGTCATAAAAATTGATTTTTTGATCAACCTTTCGGGCAAGATTTGCATGATAATAAAATTCGGCCCCGGTTCAATTGTCACTCGACGGCGATCGCTGCTGGCTGCATCGCGGGTTTTAGCACCCTATCAGATTCCCATTGCAGTGGTGACCAATGGCGAAGATGCCGAAGTCCTTGAAGGGGCATCGGGCAGGGTCATTTCCCTGGGGCTGGAAACGATACCGAGCAGGGAACAATTGATAGAAATTATTAGCACCGATCTTTTTAGCCGGATTCCGGCCAAACGGGCGGAAATGGAATCGAGAATCTTGTATTGCTATGAGGTGGATGGAAGCTGCCCGTGTGATGAGAATGTGTGCATACTTTAAATTTTTGATTTTTGATTTTAGAATTTGGATTTAAGGCCGCCGGCGGCGGATCAATTTAATAAAAAAGATAGAGCAAAGCGATACAACAAATCTGAAATCTGAAATTGCCCCCAAAAGCTAATTTAATAATTATTGTCTCTGTAATTGCGAATCAGAGCACTAAGGGGAAAGAATTTGTGAATTATGAGTATTTCATGAAAAAAGCGTTGGATCAGGCCGAACATGCGCTGGCAGAAGGTGAGTTTCCGGTGGCATGCGTGATGGTTTATCAGGATAAAATTCTGGTAACCGGTTCTCGCAAAGGGACCATCGGAGCCGCCAGGAACGAAATCGATCACGCCGAAATGGTGGCATTGCGGCACCTGATTGAAATCGAAGACAAAATCGACCCCGCTAAAATAACCGTTTTTTGCACCATGGAACCTTGCTTGATGTGCTATGGCGCCCTCATACTGGCCGGTGTCGGCCAAATCGTATTCGCCTATGAGGATGCCATGGGCGGCGGCACCGGGTGTGAATTGTCCCGACTCAAACCGCTGTACAAGAACAGTTCGGTTACGGTGGTGCCGGGCGTAATGCGGGCAGAAAGCCTTAACATATTTAAAACCTATTTTTCCAACCCGGCCAACAGTTACTGGAAACAAAGCTTGCTGGCCGAATACACATTGGGGCAGGGCTGGTGAAAATATGCTAAATCCACTTTTACAAAATTATCGCTTTTTTTATTCCCATAGAGTCACTGGTCATAATTTTTGATTTTAGATTGCAGATTTTGGATTTAAGGTCCGCCTCTCTCCGAGCTGTAGGCTTTACGAGCCGGAAGCCGGCGGATCAATATTATAATATACAGAATTCATTAATTCTAAAATCTAAAATTGTACCGAACTTGTAGTTGATTCTCTAATGCGATAACCTAATAAAAAATTTTTTCTTGCATTTTTTTCTTGCATTTCTTAATTTTGTTATATATTCAACCAGATGGATGTATCTCAATATTTAAATTGAACAAGGGGGGTTCTGCCGGTTGTTTGCGTACAATTTTTTAGGACCGACAAGGCTCTATACCATAGGTTGAGGGGTTCAGGGTTCACCGTTCCGGGTTGAAAAAAACCAGACAGCTCGCATCAAAGGGATCGTGCCTTCATCTGGTTATAAATCCGTTTCACTCAATGTGGTATGACGGGTAGGCCGGATTTTGCTTAATATCGGGAGCGGTATCCACCGGTTGTAACCTTTGAACCTTGAACCTTGAACCTGGAACCGTTCAGTTTAGGAACATCTCTGTGCATGCGCACAAATGTAAACTACGACTGTTAAAGCGAGGAGGTAAAACATAGCTGCACCAAGACGACCCCAACGACCGATTCGATCAGATAGAACGAAAATCAACAGAGACATCCGGGCCAGAGAAGTGAGAGTTATAGACCCTGATGGCGAACAAATCGGTATTATCCCTACAAGACAGGCTCTGGAAACGGCGGCTGAATTCGGTCTTGACCTGGTGGAGGTTTCTCCCAATGCAAACCCTCCCGTTTGCAAGATTATGGATTATGGTCGCTACCGCTATGAACAGACCAAAAAGAAACAGGAAGCAAAAAAGAAACAAAGCTCATTTCAGGTAAAGGAAATTAAGGTACGCCCGAAAACCGGCGAACATGATCTGCAAACCAAGATCGGCCATATAAAAAAGTTCATCGAAAGAAAAGACAAGGTTAAAGTGACCGTCATATTTCGGGGACGCGAAATCACTCTGTCCCGGTTCGGTATGGCATTGCTCGAAAAAATAGCCCAGGAAACCGAGGAAATCGCTGCGGTCGAGCAACACCCCAAATTTGAAGGCCGAACCCTGGTCATGATTCTGGCACCGAAATGAGAACTTAGGGACTTTGCCCATAGCCGTCAGCCTTAGAATTTGGGTGGATGGTACATGAGAGAAATCTCAATGTGCAAATTACAAATCCCAAATAAATTACAAAAAGCAAATTACAATTCTCAAACAAAAGCCAAAAACTGATATCGAAACAGACTTGATTGGGTCATTTTGTAATTGGAAATTGGAATTTGTTTGAGATTTGGTTATTGAGATTTGTGATTTGCCGTCTAAAAACATCAAAATGTTAACAATATATGCTTAGCCTGACGGCTATGGGGTTTTGCCCCAGCGACGGGTTGAAATTCCGAGATTTTATATTGATTCTAATGGTGGCGTGGGCCGGGTTTCGATAGCTCACGCCATCTACTTTTAATTAAGGAGAATAATTCATGCCCAAAATAAAGACCAATCGTGCGGCTGCCAAACGTTTTAAAAAAACCGGCACCGGAAAAATTGTTTATAGGAAATCATGTGCCAGCCATATCCTGACGAAAAAGACCACCAAGCGGAAAAGAAGACTGAGGAAGGCGCATCTCATTGCCAAATCCGACCGCAGAGAAATAAAATTGCTGTTACCCAACGGATAACGTCTCGGAATTTCTGCAACTGGATGAAAATACAGGGTATTTTTTGAGGCATGAGTTTTTGCCTCAATCATGGAATAATGGAATAGTGGAACGATGGAATAGTGGGTTTTCAAAGGAATTCTATCTGTTTTAATAGAAAAGACAGAGCGAAACGATACCACAAATCGTCAATATTCAATTCCGGCTTGTCCGGGTTAGGAATAAATCCTTTTACCCAGTCAACTAATCAACCAATCAGCAATCTAACTACTATCCAACGAACTATACGACAAAGATAAAGAGGTATTCAAAATGAGAGTAAAACGCGGATTCAAAGCCAGAAGACGCCGCAAGAAAGTTTTGAAACTGGCCAAAGGTTTTCGCGGCGGCCGCAGCAAATTATTTCGCACCGCGGCAGATGCCGTCGACAAAGCCCTGATGTATTCTTATCGTGATCGCCGAACGCGCAAGCGGGATTTCAGACAACTCTGGATTGCCAGGATCAATGCCGCTGCCCGGCTGAACAATTTATCCTACAGCAAATTCATTCACGGGCTGAAGCTTGCCCGGGTTGAGCTTGATCGCAAAGTTCTCGCCGAACTGGCAATTTCCGATCCTACCGGCTTTAAGCGAATCGCAAACTTGGCGGCACAGCAACTGTAAAGAATGACGAAGGACAAATGACGAAGGACGAATGATGGTGGTCGCTTCGCTCCGCTAATATTAATGATTAAATTCCTTAATTCGTCATTCGTCATTTGTCATTCGTCATTCCAATTGGTGTACAGAAGTGGAAAACGACTTAGATCAGATACATCAGCAGGGCCTCAAAGAACTGGATGCGGTTGAAAACACCGATGACCTCCAGGACATCTCCGTGCGTTATCTGGGCCGCAAGGGTCTTTTGACCCGGTTTTTACGGAATATTTCCATATTACCGGTGGAGCAAAGGCCGGCGGCCGGGAAAAAGGCAAACGAGATCAAAAACTTGCTGGAAAAGGCATTCAGGGAGGCAACTGAAAAGCTTGAACCGCAAGGTGAAGCTAAAGATGCCGGACTCGACGTTTCTTTGCCTGGCAGAACGGTTGCTTGCGGAGCTTTGCATCCGATTACCCAGATCAATCAGCAGATTTGCGATATTTTTTCCAAGATCGGGTTTGATATCGCCGAAGGTCCTGAAGTAGAATTGGACTATTACAACTTTGAGGCGTTGAACTTTCCCAAGGATCATCCGGCAAGGGATATGCAGGATACTTTCTTTATCAGCGAAGATGTTGTTTTAAGGACCCATACCTCACCCCTTCAAATCAGAACCATGGAAAAACAATCGCCGCCGGTAAGAATCATCATGCCCGGCAAGGTGTACCGGTGCGATTCCGATCTGACC
>PVMK01119010.1_pt1 | contig 32043 bp, 26 predicted proteins | sample 1853481 | NCBI WGS metagenome assembly PVMK01 (sample SAMN08533507, study PRJNA380276) | Marine sediment metagenome, whole genome shotgun sequencing project.
CATTTGCCGCCGCGCGAACAAGCAATCTCAATATGGAGTTCTCCTTGAGGATAGATGCCTTGTCGGGTGTAGGCCCAGCACCTGTCAACAACTCATACCCATCAGTTGCCGCAGCATGCGGCGCGTTAAGCTATTGACGAGCGCGGCATTTAACACAACTTGTGGCCTCTTGCCGTCGCGACCGCCAGATCTGCCACCAACTCGTTCACCCTGTGGGGTGCTTGTGGAACAAGGTAGGACAAAGCCGATATCCTCAAAATCCACAGTCCTAAGAGTCATAACAATAAGAGTCTAGACTCTACTATTTTGATTAAAGTGAAAAGATGAGCCATCCTCTGAAACCAACAATCTCGACCAACAACCCTGGCCGATTTCACCGCGTCTTGGCAAAGCTAACCGGAACTCGGCCTCCAATTTGGCTCATGCGTCAGGCTGGACGTTATCTTCCCGAATATCGCGAGGTGCGAACAAAAGCTGGCGGATTTCTCAACCTTTGCTACACGCCCGCGCTGGCTGCGGAGGTGACGCTACAGCCGATCCGCCGTTTCGGTTTCGATGCCGCGATTCTCTTCTCCGACATCCTGGTGGTCCCCGATGCGCTGGGGCAGGGCCTGCGATTTGCCGAAGGCGAGGGGCCTATTCTCGATCCCATTTCCGATGTGACCGATCTGAAGCGACTCGATCCCAAGAGCACCGCGAGTGTGTTTGAACGCGTGTTCGAGACTGTTACCCGAGTGCGGCAAGATCTGCCAAAAGAGACCGCTCTCATTGGGTTCTGTGGCGCGCCATGGACGGTTGCGACCTACATGGTTGGCGGGCGTGGATCATCCGATCAGGCCGCGGCACGCGTGTGGGCGTACAATGATCCGCACGGTTTCAACCAACTTATCGATCTTCTTGTCGAGGTCTCGATTGCTTACCTCGATGGCCAAGTGCGCGCGGGGGCCGATGCCCTGCAGATTTTCGATACTTGGGCAGGATGTTTGCCCGACGATCAGTTTGAGGCGTGGGTGATTTTGCCGACAAAGCGAATCGTGGCAGAGCTGAAGCAGCGGCATCCCCAAGTGCCGATCATCGGGTTTCCCCGTGGCGCAGGTGCGACTGCTGGCTGGTACCTGCAGGAAACAAAGGTTGAGGGACTTGGCTGTGACACGGCAATGTCACTTGTTCTGATGCGAGAGCTTGCCGGTATCGGCGCCGTGGTTCAAGGCAACCTCGATCCACTACTGCTTCTTGCAGGTGGCACGCATATGGAAATCCGTGTGAAGCAAATTCTTGACGCGATGAATACTGTTCCCTTCATTTTCAATCTAGGACACGGCATCGTTCCCGAAACACCGCCCGAGAACGTTGCGCGCCTGGTTGCACTCGTCCGCGGTGAAGGCGTCTAACCACGATGTTGTGGCTCAAGGCATTTCACGTGATCGCAGTTATTGCCTGGATGGCCGGGCTGCTCTATCTGCCGCGCCTGTTCGTCTATCACGCCGAGGCAAAGCCTGACTCGGAACTGTCAGCGACCTTTAAAACGATGGAGTACCGGCTCCTACGCTACATCATGAACCCGGCGATGATCGCTGTGTGGATAACGGGGCCGTGGCTCGCCTGGGTGCTGGGTGTCTACATGGACGGCTGGTTTCTGGCCAAATTCAGCCTCGTGGCCGCACTTACCTGGTACCACCATCTCCTGGGGGGGTGGCGCAAGGATTTTATTCAAGAGCAAAACCGGCACCCGGCCAAGTTTTATAGGATTGCCAACGAGGTACCCGCGGCGCTGATGATTGCCATCGTTGTCCTGGTGATCGTGAAACCTTTTTGATCCGAATTTTGTCCAGATGGCTTTTCCCAAGCAATTAGGTCTGATATACAGCGGTAACTCCACATCGACTCAGGGCCGCTCAGGTTCATAGAGTTGGTCGCCGCCGCCCCGCTTCAAAGGGCAAGGCAGACCGTATCGTGGCATTCGCCCACGTTTCTAAAATTCCCACCATTTGGCCCGGCACCCCCTTCAATTCCCGCCCACTTTGCCGAGGCCGCCCCGGAGCGTTCTATGAAGGAAATGAAGCTCGAAGAGCTGAAGGTCAAGACTCCCGCAGAGCTTTTGAGTTTCGCGGAAGAGTCAGGTGTCGAAAACGCTAGCACAATGCGCAAGCAGGAGTTGATGTTTGCGACATTGAAGGAGCTCGCCGACAAAGAAATTGAGATCATCGGCACGGGTGTTGTCGAGGTTTTGCAAGACGGCTTCGGCTTCCTGCGTTCGCCTGACGCGAACTATCTGCCGGGACCCGATGACATTTACGTTTCGCCTTCGCAGATCCGGCGCTTCGCGCTGCGGTCTGGCGACACAGTCGAAGGTCAGATCCGCAGCCCCAAGGAGGGTGAGCGGTACTTCGCGCTGTTGAAGGTCAGCCAGATCAACTTCGCAGACCCCGAGGCGACCAAGCACAAGGTCCACTTCGACAACCTCACCCCGCTTTATCCGACGGAATGGCTCAAGCTGGAGGTCGAGGGTCCTACGAGCAAGGATTTCTCCGCGCGGGTGATCGACATCGTGTCGCCGATAGGCAAAGGGCAGCGCGCGCTTATCGTGTCGCCGCCGCGCACCGGCAAGACCGTACTTTTGCAGAACATCGCGCACTCGATCACAGCCAATCATCCCGAGTGCTACCTCATCGTGTTGCTGATCGATGAGCGGCCCGAAGAGGTGACCGACATGCAGCGCTCGGTGAAGGGCGAGGTTATCTCCTCGACGTTTGATGAGCCGCCGACACGGCACGTGCAAGTCTCTGAAATGGTTATTGAAAAAGCAAAACGTCTGGTCGAACACAAGCGCGATGTGGTGATCCTTTTGGATTCGATCACGCGTTTGGGTCGCGCCTATAACACGGTTGTTCCCTCGTCGGGCAAGGTGCTGACGGGTGGCGTCGATTCCAACGCGTTGCAGCGACCCAAGCGCTTCTTCGGCGCCGCGCGCAACATCGAGGAAGGCGGATCGCTGACCATCATCGCGACGGCGCTGATCGAAACCGGTTCGCGCATGGACGAGGTGATCTTCGAGGAGTTCAAGGGCACCGGTAACTCCGAGATCATCCTCGACCGCAAGGTCTCTGACAAGCGCGTGTTCCCAGCGATCGACGTGGCGCGCTCTGGCACGCGCAAAGAGGAGCTCTTGGTGCCGAAGGATCAACTCAAAAAGGTCTATGTGCTGCGCCGGATCCTCAATCCGATGGGAACGATGGATGCCATCGAATTCCTCCTCGACAAGCTCAGGTCGACAAAATCCAACGACGAGTTCTTCGATTCGATGAATACCTAAAGCATTAGGGCCGCCTTTCAGGCGGCCCTAATTGCATCGCGTTTGCCTCACGAAATTCTATTCGGCCGGATGTAAGCGGTCTTTGCTCTCCTCAGAGCCAAGAGATCCCTCCGGCTTCTTTGCCTGATACCGCTCCGGCTCGCCGTCTCCCGGCTTGTATATGAACGGGAAGAACATCTGCTCGAGATATGACTTGGGGAAGTGCGGCACCTCGTCGATGCCCACGTCATCTGCCTTAATGGGCCGCGAGGGCTCGGCCAGGAACGTGCCGAATAGACGATCCCAAAGCGTCAAGAACAGACCGAAATTACAGTCGCCTTCCTTGCCCCAGTTGACGTGATGAATGTGGTGAATGCGCCCGATTGACATCTGATTGCGAAATGGACCGAGTGCATAGGCGACGTTCGCATGCTGCACGATGAGCTGGACGGAAACGGCAAAGCCCAAGAGGACCGCAACGTTCACCGGCATGCCGAGAATAACCAGCGGCATCGTACCCACGATCATGTCCAGTGATTGATGAACCGGATGGCGCACGAGCCCATTGAATCCGGAGAGACGCCCAACTCCGTGATGCACGGCATGAAGCCGCCACAGGAACGGATACCGGTGGCTCAACATGTGAACGATCATGAAGGCAAAGTCGGCGATCACGATCGCGATCAACCACTGAACGAGGAGCGGCCATTCGGTCGGCCAAATGCCCTGGAAGGGAAAGAGCCAGACAATCAGCGGGATTAAAAGAACCCCGTTTATATTGTTAATCTCGTAGACGATGATGTGCGCGATGTTCGCGTTGTCATCTTGGTGCGGATCGTTCCACTCTTCGTACCAGGGCGCGATATGCTCACCGGCGTGAGCGGCAGCGAACGCGACAACCAGAAGCGGGAGAAGCCAAGCGTAACTATGGCCCTGAGACACGACCCAATAGGCCGCGCCATTGAGACCCAGAAGCATGAAGGGCACAAAGCCGAAGCGCACAAGTACCCTAAGAATTGGCATCAGCGCGTCTCCAATACGAAGTCGTAGAAAAGCACAGCCGATGCTCCATGCCCAGCACAAGATTTTGATACATTTCAGTGCGGTAAGTCTCTGTGCTCATGCTGCCTCTACCTGCGATTATCATATAGCCTTTGGGCCTTCAAGATCCGAGAGAGTTCGGCTGCATCGGTTAGAGGTTGCGAGCATTGTGGTCCGAGACAGGCGTAAACTGCCGACTGTCCGTTAATCGATGGTTTATCGCGCAAAGCCGGTAGTTCGGAGCGGATCTCGCCATCCAAGCCATATTGTAGGGCGCCCGGCAAAGAAATATTTCTGATAGCCTCAATAAGCGCATTGCCTCCCTTCAGCCCGTGCCCTGCGAGGACGACTTGCTGCGGGGCGATGAGGTCGATTGCGCCGGCCAGAAGGCCCGTGTGAGCAATGACATTGCGGCCCAGATCGCTACCAAATGCCGCAAGGATTGCGGTCGCGCGCTCGGCGTATTTGGCTTCGCCGCTGAGTGTGGTGAGCGCCACCAGATTTGCCATCATGATTGCGTTGGCGTTGGGCGTGGCATCGTCCGAGCCGGGGCGCAGCCGTGCAATGACGTCAGTGGTGTCATCGGCGGATGTGGCGTAGCCGCCGTGGTCCGCAATCCAATAGTGACGGTCAAGTACGCCCGTCCATGTCACGGCCTGCTTAAAGTAATGCGGGTCGGTGGTTGCTTCGTGCAGGCGCAATGCCCCCCAGATCATGTTGGCGTAATCATTGGCCGTGGCAGGGGCTTTGGCGCGACCGTCGCGGAATGAATGCAGCAATCGGTCGTTGACCGTCATGCGCTTTAAGACAAATTCAAAGGCACGCTTGGCAAGCTCCAACCATTCGGGATGCCCGAAGATCGTTGCTGCGCGCACCAGAGCTGCGATCATCATACCGTTCCAATCGGCGAGGACTTTGTCATCCCAGCCGGGGCGAACCCGCTTACTGCGAACGTCCAAAAGCCTGTGCCGGAGCTTTGCGAGCCGCTGCTCATTTTCGCTAGACCCGAGTTCGAGGTTGGAAAGGCGGTTGAGGATCGTTTGGCCTTCCCAATTGCCATCGGGTGTGACGTCGTAGACGTCGGCGAAGAAGCGGCCGTCTTCCGCACCCAAAACGTCCAGGATTTCGTCCAGGCTCCAAACGTAGAATTTGCCTTCTACGCCTTCGGAATCTGCGTCAAGAGAGGCCGCAAACCCTCCGCCATCTGCGATCATTTCGCGTTCGATCCATTCGATTGTCTCGGCTACGCGCGCCTTGAACAACGGTGAGGCCGTCTCGCGAAACACTTCTGTGAGGAGGTCGATGAGCAGCGCGTTGTCGTAGAGCATCTTTTCAAAGTGTGGCGCGAGCCAGCGCTCGTCGACCGAGTAGCGTGCGAACCCGCCACCGAGATGGTCATAGATGCCGCCCTGACAAATGTTGGCGAGCGTGGTCAAAACCGCGGCTCGTGCCGGCTCTTGGTCATAGCGAACGCCGCCACGCCAAAGCAGCCAGAAGAAACTCCATTGCGGAAATTTGGGTGCGCCCTTAAGGCCGCCGCTCACTGGGTCAACGGCGCGAACCATCTTCTCAGTTAGGTCGGAGATCATGCGGTCATCGATCGCGGGCTGGCTGGAGACTGTCGCGGTTGACTGCAGACTTTCGATTAGAAGCCTGCCGGTCTCTGAGACCTTGTCGGGCTCTTCGCGAAAGATGCGCGCGACGTGGCGCAAGACATCGACAAAAGCTGGCCGGCCAAAGCGGCTCTGCTTGGGAAAATATGTGCCGCCCCACACGGGCCGAGCTTCGCTGTCGAGGAACATGGTAAGTGGCCAACCGCCCTGCTCACCAAGTGAGTGCAGGGCCCCCATGTAGATCGCGTCGATGTCGGGGCGTTCCTCGCGATCGACCTTGATGTTCACGAACAACTCGTTCATGACGGCGGCCGTCTCGTCGTCCTCGAAGCTCTCATGGGCCATGACGTGGCACCAGTGGCAGGCCGCGTAACCAACCGAAAGTAGAATTGGCTTGCCACTGCTCTTGGATTCGGCGAGCGCTTCAGGGCCCCAAGCCCACCAGTGAACCGGGTTGTTTTTGTGCTGAAGCAGATAGGGGCTGGTTTCGCGGGCGAGGCGATTTTCGGTCATTTCACGCTCCGGAGCGACCATTGAGTCAATAGACGACGCTCCTCACTACGAGTACTCCAAACCATGGGCGACCGGCCGACGATCTTTGCGCTTTCCAGCGCACCTGGGCGCGCTGCCATTGCTGTGGTGCGTGTGTCGGGAACGCGCGCCGGTGCCGTCATAGATCAAATGGCACCGCCGCGTCCGATCGATCGCATGAGCGGAGTACGGCGCATACGGCATCCTGAAAGCGGCGAGACGCTCGATCAGGGTGTCATCATATGGCTCGCAGGGCCGAAGACCGACACCAGTGAGGACATCGCCGAATTTCACGTTCATGGCGGGACAGCCATAGTGCGCAGCGTGCTATCGGCCATTGGGAGTTTGCCAGGGTGCCGGCTGGCGGAACCAGGCGAATTCACCCGCCGGGCTTTTGAGAACGGCAAGATCGATCTGGCACAAGCCGAAGCCCGCGCCGACCTCGTCGATGCGGAAACAGAGGCACAACGGCGACAGGCGCTACGTCAGATGAGCGGGGCGCTGTCATCTCTTTACGATGGCTGGCGCAGTCAAATGATTGAGGCCTCATCACTCGTCGAAGCCGCAATCGACTTTAGCGACGAACTCGATGTTGCCAACGTCGCTCTTGATCGCTCGCATGAACTCGCCAGAAATCTACGTGCCGCCATTGCCGCGCATCTTGAGGATGGAAACCGCGGCGAGATTCTGCGCGAAGGCTTCCGGGTCGTCTTGGCGGGCGCACCTAATGTCGGCAAATCAAGCCTCCTGAATGCCCTTGCTCGGCGTGATGCGGCGATCGTCTCAGAGGAGGAGGGAACAACACGCGATGTCATCGAGGTTCGCCTCGACCTGGAGGGGTTGCCTATCGTCATATCGGATACGGCCGGCATTCGCGACGCCCAGGGCTCGGTTGAGCGCGAAGGGGTACGCCGTACAATGGCAAGCGCGCGCGATGCCGAACTCGTCATTTGGTTGAGCGATGCGACCGCGCCTGACGTCAAACCTCCGGGGGAAATTGCTGATCGTGGGGAGGGCGTCCTGCATGTCGCAAACAAGATCGATCTACTAAATGCCAGCAAGATTTGTTGCGATAGGCTTGCCATATCGGCAAAGACAGGGGCTGGAATAGACGGCCTTTCGCGTCGGCTCGCCAGTTTGGCTCGCGAAAGGATCGGAGACGTGGAGGCGCCTCCGATTACTCGGGCGCGCCATCGAGAAAATCTATCGACGTGTCTTGCGTCCCTGGACACCTTTTTGTCGTCGGTGCCAGGGGAAATCGAATTGCGCGCTGAAGATCTGCGCCGCGCCACGTATGCGCTGGGCCGCATCACGGGCAGAGTCGATGTCGAGGATCTGCTGGGTCAGGTTTTTAGCCGGTTCTGCATCGGAAAATGACAGCCCGGTTGTTTCACGTGAAACCGATCGCTCGTTATTTGGGTCGCTCTTGCCCCTCGACGGTCGATTTGCGCAAGGCGGTCGCAATCTGCACTTGCCAATTCGCCGGTGTGGATCCGGCCTTGGTTTCGGTCGTGTCGCGTGTTGGTGGCGCTAAGTCTTCACGAGCGCAGGGGGCCATCGTCGATTGGGCGGGCGAGGTCTTTTTATTCAGTGACATGGGCATCTTCAGTGAATTGGGCATCCCAGGGTCTATTCCTGATGAGCACGAGGCTGGGAACGTCCGATATCGCCCTGATAGAGCAGGTTATAGGCGAATATTGGGCTTTCCCGGCCGTAGTTCATCATGGCGCGCCGCTTGCTGAGGGCATCGTTTTCACTTAGCCAGGGCGCCGGAGGCCCGTCAGGGACCTGGAGCACATGGAGCGGTCACTGCTACTATTCTGACCCGGCTGAAGAGATCGGTATGCTGAATGCACGATAAGACCTTCGATGTGATTGTTGTGGGCGGCGGCCACGCCGGGTGCGAAGCCGCGGCCGCCGCTGCACGCATGGGCGCGATGACGGCGCTCGTAACGCATACCTTCGCGACCGTGGGAGAGCTGTCCTGCAACCCAGCCATTGGAGGGCTCGGCAAGGGACATCTTGTGCGCGAGATCGATGCCCTCGACGGTCTCATGGGGCGTGTCACCGATGCGGCCGGCATCCAATTCCGTCTTCTGAACCGCTCAAAAGGGCCCGCGGTCCACGGGCCGCGCGCGCAAGCCGACCGCAAGCTCTATCGCCAGGCGATGCAGGCTGAGATCAGTGCGATAGACAACCTTTCGGTGGTGGAAGGCGGCGTGGAGGATCTGATCGTCGTTGATGGCCGCGTGGCCGGCGTTCTGACCGGCGACGGGCGGCGCTTCGGTGCCCGGACCGTGGTGCTGACAACGGGCACATTCCTCAACGGCCTTATTCACCTCGGCGAGCAACAGATCCCGGCAGGGCGATCGGGCGAAGGGCCGGCGCTCAAGCTGTCCGAAAGGCTTTACGCGTTGGGGCTACAACTTGGACGCCTAAAAACGGGGACCCCGCCACGTCTGAAGGCCTCCTCAGTCGATTGGGAGGGGCTGGAGCTACAGCCGGGCGACGATCCGCCTGTACCATTCTCGTTTCTGACGGAGCGGATCACCACGCCTCAGATTGCGTGCGCGATCACGCGAACATCGCCGGAGACGCACGCGATCATCCGCGCCAACCTTGCCCGGTCGGCCCTTTACTCGGGCCAGATCGAAAGTACGGGCCCGCGTTATTGCCCGTCGATTGAGGACAAGGTGGTCCGCTTTGCCGACCGGAGTGCACATCAGGTGTTTCTCGAGCCGGAGGGTCTCGACGACGACACCATTTATCCCAACGGGATCTCGACCTCGCTTCCCGCCGACGTACAAGAGGCCTTTGTGCGGACCATTCCGGGCCTGGAGCGGGCAGTCATCAAGCGGCCCGGGTACGCCATCGAGTACGACTATGTGGATCCGCGAGAGCTGTCGCTTACTTTGGAGGTGAAGGAGCTGCCCGGGTTGTATCTCGCAGGCCAGATCAACGGCACCACAGGGTACGAAGAGGCGGGCGCACAAGGGATCGCCGCAGGGATCAACGCCGCCCTCGCCGCCGGCGGCTCGGACAAGGATTTCATTCTATCGCGGGCGGACAGCTATCTGGGCGTCATGATCGACGATCTCGTCACGCGCGGGGTAAGCGAGCCATATCGCATGTTCACCTCGCGTGCCGAGTACCGGCTGCGGTTGCGCGCAGACAATGCCGATCAGCGGCTGACGCCGCAGGGGATCGCTTTGGGGTGTGTCGGCAAACCGCGACGGCAGGCGTTCGAGGTCAAGGCAGTGAAGCTCAGCGAGGCCACGGCAATGTTGCGGTCGTTGACGCTCACGCCGACCGAGGCTGGCCGGCGCGGCATCGACGTCAAAAAGGACGGGCGCCGCCGCAGCGCGTTCGACTTGCTGGCGCTGCCCAATGTCGAGCTTAGCCGGCTCGCGGCCATATGGCCGGAGATTGGTCAGATCGCACCGGCAATCGCCGCTCAGATCGCAGTCGATGCGCGCTATGCGTCTTACGTGCGCCGTCAGGAGCTTGACGTAGAAGCCCTGCGCAAGGACGAGGCCCTGCGCATACCGCCTGAGTTGGACTTTGGAAGCTTGCCAGGACTTTCGAGCGAAGTGCGCCAAAAGCTGACGCGCCACCGACCGACCACGCTCGCTCAGGCAGCACGTATCGATGGCGTGACCGCAGCAGCGCTTCTCTTGCTCCTTGCGCGGCTCAAGGCGCAATCGGCCCGGAAATCGGCGTGATGGAAAGGCCCCATGCGGCGTCGATCCGCGGTGCGGAAGACTTTGCACGGCTGTTTTCTGTTTCACGTGAAACGCTGGCGCGGCTCAGCACATACGAAACGCTGCTTAAGCGCTGGCAGAAGACGATCAATCTTGTGGGGCCCCGGTACGCTCGACCACATTTGGTCGCGCCATTTCGCCGATTCCGCCCAAATTCTCGAATTAGCACCGGCCGGGGACAAGCGGTGGCTCGATTTGGGCTCCGGAGCGGGTTTCCCCGGGCTGGTTATTGCGATCCTGCTCGCCGAACGGCAAGGCGCACATATGACCCTCCTAGAGAGCAATACGCGCAAGGCTGCTTTCCTGGGTGAAGTCGGACGTCAGACCGGGGTGCCTGTGGACATCTATCCTGAGCGAATCGAGAAGGCTGCGACTCAATATAAGGTTGGTCCTGTTGACGTGATTACGGCCCGGGGACTGGCGCCGATGCCGCGGCTTCTTGAACTGGCCGCACCTTACTTCTCAGAGTCCACTGTGGGCCTCTTTCTTAAGGGTCGCGAGGCACAGACGGAGCTTGGCGAGGCCCGTCAGAAGTGGAATTTCTTGGCTGAACTGCGTCCAAGTCAGACGGACAACGACAGCCAAATTATCGTAATTCGCGCGTTGAGAGCGAAAGCGGAGGGTTGAACGGTGACGGGCGCGACAATGGGAGCTTCTGGGCTCCGGACACTTGCCATCGCCAATCAAAAGGGCGGCGTGGGCAAGACGACGACAGCAATCAATCTCGGCACCGCTCTGGCGTCGATTGGTGAGCGGGTGCTGGTGCTCGATCTCGATGCCCAAGGCAACGCGTCTACGGGGCTCGGCATCGATAGGGACGTGCGCTCGAAGACAACGTTCGACGTGCTGACGGGGGCCGCCACCTTAATCGAATCAAGCCAGCCGACGGCTGTCCCGGGACTGTATGCGGTGCCAGCCAATGCGGATTTGGTTGGGATCGACGCCACGCTTGGCACGGACCAGAACCGCGCCTTTCGCTTGCGTGATGCGCTAAGCGAGCTTCTGGCCCAGCAGCGTACGGTGCCACCGGAAGAGGCATTTAATTACGTGCTGATTGACTGCCCTCCGTCTCTGAACATCCTGACACTTAACGCAATGACGGCCGCAAATGCGGTGTTGGTGCCGGTTCAATGCGAGTTTTTCGCGCTTGAAGGCATCTCCCAACTCAAGGACACCATCGACCAGATCCGCGCTACACTTAACCCCTCCCTCGAAATTCAGGGTGTTGTGCTGACGATGCACGATGCGCGCACGTCGTTGTCGCGGGAGGTCGCGGAGAATGTCCGCGCTTTCTTCGGCACCAAGGTCTACGAGACGATCATTCCCCGCAACACGCGGGTGGCTGAAGCCCCGTCGCACGGCAAACCGATCCTGCTCTACGACTACGACTGCGCCGGGAGTCAGGCCTACATCAAGCTTGCGATCGAGATCATCGAACGCGAGCGCCAGTACAAAGCCGCCTAACGAAACAAGCGGCACGACACGCAATGAACGCACCATTGGCAAGGAGCCGTTTGGGACGCGGATTGGCTTCGCTCATAGGGGAGCCGACGCCGGGACAGCCCGTGCTGCCTCCGGAGGGCGAGCAGCGTTTGGTCTCCACGGCGGACTTGAAACCGGGGCGGCTTAATCCTCGCAAAGACTTCCGCGACGACGAACTAGCCGAACTCGCTGACTCGATCCGCAACAAAGGCCTGGTGCAACCGATTATCGTGCGGCCGGTTGCAGGTGGCTATGAGATTGTCGCCGGTGAGCGGCGCTGGCGAGCGGCGCAAAAGGCGGGGTTGCACACGGTTCCCGTCATCGCGCGCGATCTCGAAGACAAAGAGGTTCTCGAACTTGCGATCATTGAGAACGTGCAGCGCGCCGACCTCAATTCGATCGAAGAAGCTTCAGGTTATCGCGAGCTGGTCGAGCGTTTCGACTACAGCCAGGAGCAGCTCTCCGAGATCATCGGTAAGAGCCGCAGTCACGTCGCCAACACCCTGCGACTTCTGAAGCTGCCCGAGAGCGTGCAAGCGATGGTCAGAAACGGCGAGCTGACCGCTGGTCATGCGCGAGCATTGATTGGTCGCGATGACGCCGAGGACCTGGCGCATCACATCATCGAGCATGACCTCAACGTGCGCCAGGTTGAAGCATTGGCGCAGGGGAGCGATGAGGTTGGCCATAGCGGTGGCTCGACGCGCAGCGTGCGTGAAAAGGATGCTGACACGCGCGCCTTCGAGAACGAGTTGTCAGCAGCGCTCGGATTGAAGGTTGAGGTCAAGCGCGGCTCTGGCGAGAGCGGCAACCTCATTATTAAGTACGGTAATTTCGACCAGCTCGATTACATTCGCATGCGGCTCGTCGGTAGCTCCGGGGGCTAATCGCGGGTATAAGTTCTTGACGGCGCGGCACTTTTGCTGCATGAGCCGGGCGCAGCAAGGCCCCTGTGCGGCCGTCGAGACCTGCCATGAGCAATGATATTTTAGAGCGCCTCGCCGCGACGATCCGCGCGCGTCGCACCGCAAGCGGTTCCTCTTACACCCGGCAACTTCTCGATGCTGGCCCGGCAGGATGCGCCAAGAAGCTCGGTGAAGAAGCGATCGAGACGGTCATCGCGGCAACGAGCGAAAGCGAAGACAAGCTCAAGGAAGAAGCGGCCGACTTGCTCTATCATCTCTTAGTGCTCTTGGAGAGCCGCAGCGTATCACTTGAGGACGTGCTAAGCGTTCTTGAGCGGCGCAGTGGCACGTCGGGGCTGGAAGAAAAATCGAGCCGCACGCAGCGGTGATGTAACTTAAACGCTGGTTGTTTCACGGCGCGATTTCAAACGTCATGTCCTATCCCGCCAATCTGCAATATTCGCCCTATCGCGTGTTCGATCGCGAGGAGTGGTCGCGGCTGCGCGCAGACACACCGATGACATTGCTCGAAAGCGAGCTGGAGCAATTCTCGGGGATCATTGAGGAACTGTCGGTTGCGGAGGTCGAAGAGATCTACCTGCCGATGTCGCGCCTTCTCAATCTCTATGTGGCCGCCTCGCAGCAATTGCATGCGGTGACCTCGAAGTTCCTCAGCCGCGACGACGGAAAAGTCCCGTTTATCCTTGGTGTTGCGGGATCTGTTGCCGCCGGCAAGAGCACGACTGCGCGTGTCTTAAAGGCGCTGTTGGCGCGGTGGCCCGACCATCCCCGAGTCGAGCAGATCACGACAGACGGCTTCCTCTTGCCGAATGCGGAACTCGAGCGCCGGCAGATCATGAATCGCAAGGGCTTCCCTGAGAGCTTCGATACGGCGCGGCTGCTCAATTTTCTCGCCGACGTGAAGTCGGGCGTGAAGCGCGTCGAGGTGCCGGTCTATTCGCACTTTCACTATGACATCTTGTTGGATCAAACGACGGTCATCGAGTCGCCCGACATTCTGATTGTGGAGGGTCTCAACGTGCTGCAGCCCGCGAACATGCCGCGTGGTGGCGAGGCCATTCCGTTCGTGTCGGACTTCTTCGACTTCTCGATCTACCTTGACGCTGAGCCAGATGTGATCCGCGATTGGTATGTTGCGCGCTTCATGCGTCTACGCAGTACGGCCTTTCGCGATCCGGGCGCATACTTTCACCAGTATGTGAACCTGTCGCAAGACGATGCCTACGCGCGGGCAACAGAGATCTGGAACACGATCAACCTGAAAAATTTGGAGGAGCACATTCTTCCGACACGGCAACGCGCAGGACTGATTTTGAGAAAGAGTGCCGATCACCACGTGGAATCGGTAGCTTTGCGCAAGCTGTAAAAAATGGGGCCGCCTGGGGGGGCGGCCCATAAAGTAACGCGCTCTGGCTTCACAACAGATCGGCTCAAACACTCGCTCTAGTTGGCGTGTAACGTTCGTCGTCGGCTACGCTTGCAAAAGGCGTGCTGATTCTCAATCGCGGCGCTGACCGCGTTCAAACCGAACCCGCACCAGGCGACAAAAATATCTGCCGGCACAGAGTTCCAATTGGTGCTGGGTCCTGACCGCAAATTCGAAGATGCCGTCGCAGTTGCTCGCGTCTCGCGATTTTCAACACCCTTCGCCGCTGTCTTCGGTTTTGACTTCGCCGTCGCTTTTTGACGGGCGTTGGTCTCCAACACAGCTTGCTTGGCGCGGTACTTGTCGCGTAGCCGCCTGATGAGTGAGGGATCCTCGATGCCGAGAGACCGGATAGCGGTTGTGGGCTTGAGTTTGGGGTCGGCGGCGAGTAGCGCAGCGATGCGTGCGAGCTGCTGACTGTCGTCGATACCGCTACCCTTCGGACGCCCTTGGCGCGCAGTTGCGCTGGCCATATTCAATCCCATGCCAATCGATTCGTCGTCAGCAATTGTGTGGAGGAGACGAGTCTGAACCAAGGATAATAAATATGTATCAGGGGTCTACGGGCGACAATTGAGATCTAATGTTGCGAAAATGCATCCAAAAACTTGTATCCAATACCTGAAGCGACTGTGCTTGGAACTACAACTCGCGTGCCCGCTGCAAACCAGAGCGGCGTCTGCTTTGTTGCATGCCCCTGTTTAAGACAGTAGGCCGTTTGCGCGCGCTAGGGTGTCGAGCGGTTTTTCCGGCCTTGCGCCGACGTGGGAAATAATTTCGGAAGCGGCAAGGCTGCCAAGCTTCCCAGCGTTTTCTAACGACAGACCTTGCGTTAGGCCAAACAAGAATCCAGCCGCATAGAGGTCACCGGCGCCTGTGAGATCCACGACGTTCTCAACCGGCACGACGGGAATGGAGATTTTTTCTTCACCAGAGAGAATGAGAGAGCCGTGGGCGCTGCGCGTGAGGACGGCGAGCTTGCTATCGGACGCGGCCCGGCGCGCCGCCTCGTCGAAATTCGATGTCTCATAGAGCGCGGTGATCTCGCTTTCATTGGCAAATAAGATGTCGACGTTTGAGCGAATGAGTTCCAAGAACTCGACGCGATGGCGATCAACACAAAATCCGTCCGATAGCGTTAGCGCGACTTTGCGTCCAGCTTTGGCAGCGACGCTCGCTGCTTGGCGGAATGCCGCCTTGGCCTCGGGCTGGTCGAACAGATAGCCCTCAAGATAAACGATCGCTGACGACTCTATAAGCGCAGGGTCGACCTCGCCTTGATCAAGATTGGTACTGATGCCGAGGAAGGTATTCATCGTACGCTCGCCATCGGGCGTCACGAGAATGAGTGAGCGCGAGGTGGGGGCCTTTCCCGCGGCGGCCGCAGTTTTGAAGGCAACGTTAGCAGCACGAATGTCGTGCGCGAAGATGCGGCCGAACTCGTCGTCGGCGATCTTACCAATAAAGGCAGCGCTGCCACCAAGGGAAGCGATCCCAACCATTGTGTTTGCAGCCGAGCCGCCCGAGACCTCGATGCCGGGTCCCATGGTGCCGTACAGCGTTTCAATGGTAGCGGCTTCGACGAGGCGCATATGGCTCTTGGGGGCGCCATGGTGCTCAAGGAAGGCGTCGTCGCAGCGGCCAATGATGTCGACGATGGCATTGCCAATGCCAACGACGTCGTAGCGTGTGTCGGTCATGAGATCCCCGGGGTTTAGAATGCCGCGCACTATAGGCAGCGATCGCAGAGGGGCAAGTTTTCTCAGAGAAATAGGGCTAGCTACGTCTTCTAACGTTGGCCGGCACGGGCGGCCGTGGCCAAATCGAGCAGTAGCTGTTCTGTTATCGCCTCTTGGAGCGTGCCGGAAAGGCGAGCGGATTTTGCCGCCCGCCCAGCGCGACGGACGGCCTCGGCAAGACGTGCAGACGACCAGGTGCGTATTTGCCGGGCGATCGTGTCTTTTTGCTTAAAATGGATTGGTGGCCGGAAGTTTCGCAACACCTCCTCAAACGAGCGACCCGCGTCAAGCTCGCAGCGAATGCGGTGCAGGCGGTGGATATAGCGCTGTAGGGCCAGGATGATGACTTGCGCGTCCGGTCCGGAGGTCAATGCGCGTGCGAATTCGCTGACGGCACGAGCAGAGTCGCCAGAGGCTGCAGCGCTTACGACCTTGTCGATAGTAAGTTCAGATGCATCTCCGACGATAGCTTCGATGTCGCCGGCATCGATCTGGGTCTTGCCTTTGGCATAGAGCGCAAGCTTTTCGATCTCGCCGCGCGACAACGCCCGGTCTGCGCCAACGCGTGCCAGAAGGAGATCGCGCGCTTCGGGATCAATGGTGAGACCGTACGATCTGAGCGTTTGACTGATAAGCGATTCGAGATCGTGCGCCTCGTCGGGATAACAAGCGACGGCAGCTGCGTTGCTCGATTTTTCGAAGAGAGACCGCAGTGAATCGTTGGGGCGCAAATTTCCCGCTTCGACGATCAACGTCGAAGCAAGCTTATCCTCGTCGAGGAGCGGTTTAATGGTGGTTGTTCCGATCCGCCGTCCTGTCGTTGCGCGTACGATCTTGGAGCCCCCGAACATCGGCACGGTCTGCAGCTCAACGGCAAGGCGTTCTGGATCTGTGTCGAGGTCGGCATCGTCGAAGCGAATGATTTCTCCGTGAGGATCCTCGCGCTGCGCGATCAATGTAGCAAGTGCACGTGCGCGCTCGGCAACGAGACCGGCATCAGTTCCGTAGAACAGTATGGCGGACTGGCGCGGACCAGGCGGCTTGAGAAAGCTTTGAGCCTGATGAGCCTTGACGGCGACCATGAGGCGTTACCGCGAAAGAGAGAAATAGTGCGCCATCAAGATGGGCTCACTTCAGGCGGCGCCCGAAAGGAAAGCGGCCAACCGCGACTTGAGCTCGTTCCCGATTGTCCGCGCAGCGCGATCTTCGGCATCTTTGCGCGCACGAACATTGGCGAAGACTGAATCGAAACGCTGGAATGGCGATCGTCCATAGCTCTTGCCCTGGAGCATGACGGTATTATCGGACATCCTGATCAATTTGAACGAGGCATCAAGGTTATAAGTACTGCCGAGAGAATCACCGTCGATGCGAACGAGCGTGGCCGTGATGGATTCACGAATGACAATGTTGAGGCGATAAGCCGGCCTAGAGGGTAGATCCCCCGCGGTCGACTGGAAAATCAGCTCGTTGCGCAAGCGCTGACCGACGCGTCCAGGAATCGGCGCGATGTCGATTTGGGCTAGTTTCTCGTTGACGTCAGTTCCGACAACGGCCGGCGAGGCATAGAGGGGACGGAACCCGCCGTCGCCACACCCCGTCGCGAGCATGGGCATCGCTGCGCACGCCAAAACAACCCAAATTGTCGATCGGTGGCTGTTAGCCTGCATCGATCGCCCCTGTGTTTGATCGTTAGCCGACCACATTCACGATCCTCTGCGGCACAACGATGACCTTTTTGACCGGGCGACCATTGAGGGCGCGCACCACAGGCTCAAGTTTCAAGGCTGCCGCCTCGATTTCGTCCGAGCCAGCGGTTCGGGCAATTGTCAGCTCGTCTCTCCGCTTACCATTCACCTGTACGGCAATGGTGATCGTATCGTCAACGAGCAACGCGGCTTCGGTCTCCGGCCACGGTTGATTAGCCAACAATGTGTTGTATCCGAGCCTCGCCCAGCATTCTTCGGCCAAATGCGGCATCATAGGGCAGATTATCTGCACCAAGAGTTCAAGTGATTCGCGCACGGCCCAGGGTAGGCCTTCGCCCGCCGCCTGGTCCGCCGATTTTCCAATTGCTGTGCCAAGAACATTTGCGAACTCGTAGATTTGGGCAACCGCCACATTGAAACGCAGGCCTTCGAAGTCCTTCGCCACGTGATCCAGCGTCCTATGCGCCGTCCGGCGTAACACCATCGCCTCGGCACCAAATTCCTTAGGACGCGCTGCGCCCTTTTCGGCCCCCGCTTCGATCCCCTGATCCACCAGCCGCCAAATGCGTTGCACAAAGCGCCGCGCGCCCTCGACGCCGACGTCGGTGTAGATCACGTCGCGCTCGGGCGGGCTGTCGGAAAGGACGAACCAGCGTGCGACATCGGCGCCGTACTTGGTGACGAACGCGTCGAGGTCCACGGTGTTCTTGCGCGACTTCGACATCTTCTCAACGGGCCCGATTATGGCCTGCTCACCCGTCGCGATCTCAACGGCGCGGCGCGCTTCACCCTCGCCTTCCATGTCCACCTGCCCAGGGAGCAACCAGTAGCCAGCGGGCGACTTGTACGTTTCGTGAGTCACCATGCCTTGTGTGAAAAGTGCAGCGAACGGCTCACGCACGTTCTTTGTCAGCTTCAAGTGGCCGGTGTCGCACAACGCGCGAGTGAAGAAGCGCGAGTAGAGCAAATGCAAAATCGCGTGCTCGATACCGCCAATGTATTGATCGACGGGAAGCCAATAGGCCGCCGCCTTCTGGTCGACTGGAGTGGCGGACTGAGCCCCTGTGAAGCGGACGAAATACCATGAGCTGTCTACAAACGTGTCCATAGTATCGGTTTCCCGCTGGGCATCCTTGCCGCACTTGGGACAGGCGACATGCTTCCATGTGGGATGACGGTCGAGGGGGTTGCCGGGCTTGTCGAAGCTGGCATCATCGGGCAAGCGGACGGGCAGGTCCTCGTCGGGAACGGGCACAACACCACAAGCTTCGCAATGAATTACGGGGATCGGGCAGCCCCAATAACGCTGGCGCGAGATGCCCCAGTCGCGCAGGCGGTAGTTCACCTTGCGCTTGCCGGCGGGTTTTTTTGCAAGCGGAATCGTCTCGAGTTTCTTGGCGGCTGCTTCGAACGCCGCATCGGTGTCGAGACCGTCCAGAAAGCCGGAGTTGATCATGGTTCCATCACCGTCGAAGGCTTTGTCCTTGATGGTGAACGTCTTGCCATCCTCACCGGGAGGCAGGATCACGGGAACGACCGGCAGTTCGTACTTGCGCGCAAAGTCAAGATCGCGCTGATCGCCCGATGGGCATCCGAAGATGGCGCCCGTGCCGTACTCCATGAGAATGAAGTTGGCGACATAGACTGGCAGCGTCCACGTCTTGTCGAAGGGGTGAATGGCGCGGATGCCCGTATCAAGGCCCCTTTTCTCAGCCGTTTCCAGCTCTGCTACGGATGTGCCGACGTTACGGCACTCCTCGCAAAAGGCGGCGAGTTCCGGGTTGTCCTTGGCTGCGGCTTGTGCGAGCGGATGGTCAGGTGCCAATGCGACGAATGATGCGCCAAACAGCGTGTCCGGTCGCGTCGTGTAGACCTCGACTTCCCGCTGTCCCTTCGGCGCCGTATTCTTATCGAGCGCAAAACGCACAAGTAGTCCTTCGGAACGGCCAATCCAGTTCGCCTGCATCAAGCGAACCTTCTCGGGCCATTTCTCCAATGCTAGCAAGGCCTCAAGCAGCTCGTCGGCGTAACTTGTAATCTTGAAGAACCACTGCGTGAGCTCCCTCTGCTCGACGAGCGCGCCCGAGCGCCAGCCCCGCCCATCGATCACTTGCTCGTTGGCGAGCACGGTGTGGTCAACAGGATCCCAGTTGACCTTTGACGACTTGCGATAAGCGAGGCCCTTCTTCAGCAAGTCGAGGAAGAGCTTCTGTTGGTGCTGGTAATAGTCCGGCGAGCACGTTGCTATCTCGCGCGACCAATCAAGTGACAGCCCCATTGATTTGAGCTGACTCTTCATCGTCTCCATATTTTGATGGGTCCATTCAGCAGGATGGACCTTGTGCTCCATGGCCGCGTTCTCGGCCGGCATGCCGAACGCGTCCCATCCCATGGGATGAAGCACGTTGAAGCCCTTTGCTCGCTTGTAACGGGCGAAGACGTCGCCCATGGTGTAGTTGCGCGAGTGGCCAACATGGATACGCCCCGACGGGTAGGGGAACATCTCAAGCACGTAGCATTTCGGCCGGGGATCAGCGTTGGAGGCGTGAAAGACGTCTGCTTTCTCCCAGACCTCTTGCCAATGCTTTTCCCGTTCGGGCGCGTCGTATCGTTCAGTGGCCATGCGGCGTCAATCTCTTGAGTGTTTTCTTGAAGGGCGTTGGGCGCCGTAATGAGCCTGAAAGGTAAAAGGCGGTCAAGGCAGCAATCTCATGGCACAAACACCTGAGATGTCGAGTACGCCGGCAAAACAGCTGGAGGGGGTCCGCGCACGGATTGCGGCAGCGGCGCGCTCTGCCGGTCGTGACGCAGCCGATGTCGAGTTGATCGCTGTCTCCAAGACCTTTGAGGCGCCCGGGATCCTGCCCGTCCTTCAAGCCGGGCACCTGCTGTTCGGCGAGAACCGCGTTCAGGAAGCCAAGCGAAAGTGGCCGGCTCTCAAGGCTCAGTTTCCCGATACAAAGCTGCACCTTGTCGGTCCACTACAGTCGAACAAGGTCAAGGAGGCGGTGGAGCTGTTCGATGCAATCCACGCGATCGACCGGCTCAAGATCGCCAGAGCCATTGCTGCTGAAATGACAAAGCAGGCCAAGCGGCTCCAACTCTTCGTTCAGGTCAACACTGGCGAGGAACCGCAAAAGGCAGGCGTTTCGCCAAAGGAGGCCGCTGCCTTTGTAGCGATGTGCCGCGATGACCTGAAGCTGGATATCGCCGGCCTGATGTGCATCCCGCCGGTCGACGAGGAGCCGGCCGTTCACTTTGCCCTTCTGGCCAAACTTGCCGATGAACTCAGCATCAAGGGCCTGAGCATGGGCCTGAGCATGGGCATGAGCGATGATTTCGAGACCGCCATCGAATTTGGCGCCACTCACGTGCGCGTCGGCAGCGCTATCTTCGGAATGCGCATCACAGCCTAGAGCCTGATCGTTTCACTTGGAGGCGCGAATTGCGTCCAAGTGAAACGTGAATCAGTCTCTACTCTTTTGATTTAGAGCAAGATTCACTTATCTGCCGGGAACTTTCTGGGCTTGATGAGCGATTCCATCAAGAACGATCTTGCTCTAAAGTTTTCCAGCGGGAATTCGCCCCGGCCGTCTTGTCCATCGGAGACCGATGCTAGGCTTACCACTGAGTGATTCGCTGCCTTTTCCGCGCATCAACCCTTTGGAGGCCTCACATGACCGCATCCGCAGCTCGCATCGAGGCCCGGGCCGACGCCGCAGCGGGCGACGCAGCGCGCGACGCGCGTGCGGAGGTGATGGAACGGGCCGCACGCACCAAGATTTCCGGTGTATCGAAAAAGGTTGCGGCTGAGGCGATCAAGGACGGTTGGTATCACTTCATTGTCGACATCTGGGTCACCAACTTCAACAGCATTGAGTTCGGGCTCTACAAGCGCACGCGCAATCGCGCGAAGTCGCGCCAGTTCACTTCGGATATGGACATCTTCGCCGAGGTGATCGAGGGCGGCGAGCGCACAGGTCTGATCGGCTACCGCGAGGATCTGTGGGAGAAGTCCAAGGATATGGACAAGCGTCTCGTCTTCAAGCTCTTCAACGAGACGCTCAACTGGCGCGCGACCATGGACCTGATGGTTGGTCGCTCATTGCAGCAGACGGTCGCGGCGCGCGGCCTGCCGGTGATGACCTATTCCATCAACACCGATGAAGATAGCTTCATCGTCTACTTGGAGCGCTCGGCTAACAAGTGGCCGTTAATGCCGGAGAACTTCGCGTTTTTTATCATGGACGACGGTGCGCCCAAATTTTACCGGCTGAAGCGCGACTTTATCAACTTGGGCGGTGACTACACGCTCTTCGACCAGCACGACAACGAGGTCGGCCATCTCGACGGCAAGGTGTTCTCGATCGGCGGTAAGTGGAAGGGCCGGGTGCGAGTGGACCATGCCGACCGGCGGCTGTTGACGGTGCTGCAGCTCTTCAGTGCGATGATGATCTTCAACGTCGATTGCCGCCGCCACATAAAGCGGCTTTGGAAAGACGTGAAGCAGGGCAAGATCAAGCCCAAGATCGAGCGCCAAGAAGCGGACCTCTATATGAATCCGCGCCGCATCCGTTAATTTGCCTAGTTATCGAGCAATTTGATGTGATGCACCTGCATCGCGGGCTTGCTTCGGCTCGTTGCCGATCTTTTGTGCAACACTCGATCATCGACTGCGACAATGCAGGCCCGTCAGCGTTGACGATTGTTGGCCTTTTCGGCTTCCTAACCTAGATGCTTCGTATTTGAGCGGGCTGCCACGCGACGCATGGCGGTTCGCCGACCGCGTCTGCACAAAAATTGGACACATGCCACGGGGGTGGGGGATGCAACAGGGACCGGACGTCTTTTTCTTACTTATGGGCGCGATCCTCGTGTTTGCGATGCACGGAGGGTTCGCATTCCTGGAGGTCGGCACAGTTCGCCACAAGAACCAGGTGAATGCGCTGGTCAAGATCATCGTCGACTTCTCGATATCGGTGATCGCCTACTTCATGATTGGTTACACGATCGCCTACGGAATCGGATTTTTTGGAAGTGCGGCTGCGATTTCTGGTGGCGCACCCGGTTTCGAGGCGCAAGGCTATACGCTTGTAAAATTCTTCTTCCTGGCGACCTTCGCAGCAGCTGTCGGCGCCATTATTTCGGGAGGGATCGCCGAACGGGCGAAGTTCGGGCCACAGGCCGTGGCGACCGCGCTGCTCGTAGCCTTCTTCTATCCGTTGATCGAAGGCGTTTTTTGGAACAGCAATTTCGGGATTCAGGAGTTCTTTTTCGACGCTTGGTTCGGAGCGCCATTCAAGGATTTCGCAGGCTCAATCGTCGTTCACGCTTTCGCTGGTTGGGCCGCGCTTGGTGCGGTGCTGATGCTCGGTCCGCGCCTTGGCCGCTATGACAAGGGTCGCGGCGGCGCCACGCCACCATCCTCGATTCCCTGGCTTGCGCTGGGCTCCTGGCTGCTGTGTATCGGCTGGTTCGGGTTTAACGTGATGAGCGCGCAGCGGCTTGATGCGGTGACCGGCCTGGTGGCCATCAATTCGCTGATGGCGATGTGCGGTGGCATCTTGGCCGCGGTTGTCATCGGCGATAATGACCCTGGCTTCGTGCACAACGGCGCACTCGCGGGTCTCGTCGCGGTCTGTGCTGGCTCCGACATTATGCATCCCCTGGGGGCGCTCGTCGTGGGCGGTGTGTCGGGCGCAATCTTCGTGCAGATGTTCCAGATTTCGACCAACAAGTGGAAGATCGACGATGTGCTCGGCGTTTGGTCGCTGCACGGGCTATGTGGTCTATGGGGCGGAATAGCTTGCGGAATCTTCGGCCTGGAGATGTTGGGTGGACTTGGCGGCGTGACGTTTGCTTCGCAGCTCGTTGGCTCGATACTAGGCTCCGCCTTCGGCTTCATCGCCGGGTTCGTCGTCTACGGCGTCCTCAAGTCGACCGTTGGCATACGCTTGACGCCAGAAGAAGAGCATCAGGGCGCCGATCTGTCGATCCACAAGATCAGAGCGAATCCAGAAAACGAGGTGCGCGCTTGAGCCTGGGTTCCAACGGGCTCTAGCTCGCTCGCGCAGTTGCCTTGCGTGCTGCCTTGGCGGCATTGAGTTCTTGCGCTTTGCTGACGAGGCGGCCACACGATGCGATGGCTGCCTCGTCGCAACTAGGAATGCTCGATGTCCTTCCCTTCCGGCCCTTCGGCGCTCGCGCACGGTGCCATTCTGTCGCCGTTCACGGAGCTGCGCCGGCTGCTCGACGGTATCGAGCCGGGTCACGAAGAGCCCATCGATCTGACGATCGGCGAGCCGCGCGAAGCTATGCCGCCATTCGTTGTCGATAAGATTGCTGAGGCGGCGGCCAGCTTCGCCAAATACCCACCGATCCGCGGCACAGAAGAGTTGCGCAATGCGATCGCGGAGTGGATCGCCCAGCGCTATGGACCAGCGGCGGCCATCGATCCTGGGCGCGAAGTGCTCCCTCTTAACGGCTCGCGCGAAGGCCTGTTTTATGCAGCCTTTCTTGCGGTCGGCCGCAAACAGGTCAAAGGCCGGCCGGCGATCCTCATGTGTAACCCGTACTACGGCGCGTATATCGGCGCGGCGATGGCCGTCGATGCTGAACCGGTTTTTCTCAATGCGACTGAGGCGACCGGTCATCTGCCCGACCTCGATGAGATCGCTGACGACAAAGCGCTGCTGGATCGCACCGCCGCTGTCTACTTGTGCTCGCCGGCCAACCCGCAAGGCGCGGTCGCGAGCCCAGCTTACATAGGCCGCGCACTAGAACTTGCTCGCACGCATGACTTCATGTTGTTTTTTGACGAGTGCTACTCGGAGATCTATTCGGCCGACCCGCCGCCGGGCGCCTTGCAGGTCGCTGCTGCAACGCCAGAACGGTTTGACAACCTCGTCGTCTTCAACTCGCTGTCGAAGCGCTCCAATCTGCCGGGCCTGAGATCCGGCTTCTGCGCCGGCGATGCAAAGTTCCTTCAGACATTCGCCGAAATGCGCAATCTCGTCGCACCGCAAATGCCGGGGCCAACCCAGCATGCGTCCGCTGCTGTGTGGCGGGAGGAAGCTCACGTCATCGCCAATCGGCAGGCTTACAGGGAAAAGTACGACGTTTGCGACATACATCTTAAGGGACGTTATGGTCATCGCCGCCCGGCCGGAGGCTTCTTTCTGTGGCTCGATGTGATCAATTTTGGGGGCTCTGGTGAGGCGGCGGTAACCTTATGGAAATACTGCGGTGTCAAGGTCTTGCCCGGTGCCTTTCTGGCGCAAGTCGGTCGCGACGGGATCAATCCTGGCAAGGAATATGTGCGTCTTGCACTGGTCCACGACGCGGTCACCGTCGGCAAGGCCCTCGAACGTTTCGTTGAAGTTCTAGCGTAAAGAGTCCGTTCGTCATCATGCTGCTCGAGTCCCATAGCGACGCGAGGCGCCTGCTTTCCCACTCTTTGGAGGACAGGCTCGTTGGCTGGCTTAGCCGCGCCGGAGGTGTTCTCCTCCTGGTGGGTGTCGCCGCGGCATGGGCAAGTCTTCTCACTTGGTCGCTTGTAGATCCGAGCCTGACGCACACTGCTGAGGGCACGCCCAACAATATACTGGGCACAGTCGGCGCGGTGTTCTCCGACGTCATGCTGAACACGCTGGGCTTTGCCACCGTGTTCGTGCTGCTCGCGCCCATGTTCTGGGGTATCGAGTTGCTGCTCGCTGATCGCATCTTTGCCAACCGCAAAAAGGCGAGCCTGTTTCCGTTTTCCGTACTTCTGCTGGCCGGCGGCTTCTCGGCTCTGCCGGTGACCGCGAGTTGGCCTTTCAGTCACGGATTTGGCGGTCTCGTAGGTGACTGGCTTTGCAAGGTTGCCGCAAGCCTCTTCGCTCTGTTTGGCGCAGGGGACGCCTATGGGCTTTCTGCCCTTATCTTCTTCCTTGGGGGCTTTGCCGCGCTCGGTTACAGCGTCGGCCTGGAGCGCGAGGACTTCACCCGCCTTCTGCAACGCAACGGCGGAATGTTATCGCGGCGCGCAACTTTTCTGCCGGGATGGCTGCAGCGGATGTGGGGCCCGGACGTTGCATACGCCGGGGCCGATGACCCGCATGCTGCCAGTTTTGATACCGAACCCGAATTTGGCGGGCAGGGCGAGCCCTATCTGCCGGATCCGTCGCCGCGGGAGCCTGTATTTGACAATGAGCCCGTGCGCGCTGCTTCGCCATTCAGCGATGCCGAAGTTGCCGAACCCTTGGAGGGGTTGAGTGCTGGCCGGGTGGCTACGTCTTGGATGCCGGACGCTACAGCGATGGTGGACGACGATAACGCCGGATTCGACCTTGACCCGAACTCCGACATTTCGAGCCGGGCCATCGCGGAGCGTTTCGCGCCGGAGTCTGCACGCCGGCGCTCCAAGCCTTCGCGCACGTCGCCAGAAGAAGAGCAGTCGGCACCCGCAAAGATGCGAGGGGGCAAAGGCGGACTGTTTGGTGGTTTGCGGATTGCGCGGCCGTCGGGTTATCGCGCTCCGCCACTCAATCTGTTGAAGCGGCCGCAAGGGTCGCAATCCCGGCCGGGAATCACGCAAAACGCTTTGCGCGGCACCGCACGCCTGCTTGAGGAGGTGCTTGCCGACTTCAGCATCAAAGGTGTCGTGCGAGACATCAAGCCCGGCCCCGTTGTTACGCTGTACGAGGTCGAGCCCGCGCGTGGAACGAAGTCATCGCGTGTTGTTGGGCTTGCCGATGACATCGCCCGCTCCATGAGCGTGATTTCGGCACGTGCCGCGGTTGTGCCCGGGCGCAATGTCATCGGCATCGAGTTGCCGAACGTACGCCGCGAGACAGTCTATTTGCGCGAAATTCTAGAGTCAGATGCGTTCCGGTCCACCACCGCCGTACTTCCCTTGGCGCTGGGCAAATCGATCGGTGGCAGTCCCGTCGTTGTTGACCTTGCGCGCATGCCGCATTTGCTGGTTGCCGGAACGACAGGTTCGGGCAAGTCGGTCGGCATCAATGCCATGGTGCTCTCGCTCCTGTATCGCTGCACGCCCGAGGAATGCCGGCTGTTGTTGATCGATCCGAAGATGCTGGAGCTGTCCGTCTACAACGGCATCCCGCACCTACTGACTCCTGTCGTCACCGATCCGCAAAAAGCAATTGCCGCATTAAACTGGGTCGTCGGCGAAATGGAAGAGCGCTACAAGCGCATGGCCAGTCTTTCGGTACGTAACATTGGGGCATTCAATACGCGCGTCCGCAAAGCACAGAGCCGCGGTGAGATGATCGCGCGCACAGTGCAGACGGGATTTGACAAGGAGACGGGCCAGGCCATCTACCAAAAGCAGGAGATGCAGACCGGCACGATGCCTTACATTGTCGTCGTGGTCGACGAGTTTGCCGATCTCATGACGGTTGCGGGCAAAGAGATAGAAGCAGCAGTGCAACGACTGGCGCAGATGGCTCGGGCGGCCGGCATTCACCTTATCATGGCGACACAGCGCCCCTCCGTCGATATCGTGACGGGCACCATCAAAGCGAATTTCCCCACGCGCATCAGCTTCAAGGTTGCATCCAAGATCGACAGCCGCACCATTCTTAACGAGCAAGGCGCCGAACAACTGCTAGGTCAAGGCGACATGCTTTATTCGATGGGATCGGGGCAGATGATGCGTGCACATGGGCCATTCGTCACCGACGAGGAAGTCGAAAGTATTGCCGAAGCGCTGCGGCAACAGGGGCCTCCGCGCTACCTCGATGGTATCACCGATGCTCCATCACGTTCTGAGGCCGCGGGCGCGCAAGATCGAGAGTCCCGCCAGGACGACCTCTACGATAAGGCCGTCGCTATTGTGCTGCGGGATCGCAAGGTTTCGACGAGCTACCTGCAACGCCGTCTCTCGATTGGTTACAATCGGGCAGCCGACGTCGTCGAACGCATGGAACGAGAGGGTCTGATTGGCCCTGCAAACAATGTCGGCAAGCGCGAGATCTTGCTCACATCCCGAGACGATGTTGGCCAGCGCGTCGCCTCGTAGGCGTGGCGGGGACGGTTGACGCAGCTAAAAACCGCCAAGATCTGGACGTAATGTTCGGGGACTGGGGAATGCTGGGATTTCTCCCATTGCGGCAAGGGCTACTATTGCGAACTCGATTCGAAGAGGTTTTGGGGGCTCAATGCACAAACTGAGATGGATTGTGGCGATCGCATCCTTGGGCGTGATCGTGATGCCTGCGATCGCCATGAGCGAGGATTTGGTTGTTCCAGCCCCTATTCCAGCGCAGCCGCCGCAGCCGCCTGAGGACTCGGGCGCTAGCTCAGCATGGAACACCGAGGTGGCTCCAGCCAAGGTTCACGAGGGCATCGACCTCAACGAGCGGCAGCTTGAACTGGTCGAACAAGTTAGCGAATACTTTCGTAAGTTGGATACGCTCAAGGGTAGGTTCGTTCAGACGGGCGCCGACAACAAACGGATGAGGGGCAAGTTCTATGTGAAACGGCCGGGGCGATTTCGCTTTGACTATGCGCGGCCCTCCCGCCAGATCGTCATATCGGACGGCCGCTACCTGGCTATCCAAGATCTTGACCTCAACAATGAGGATCGCGTTGCGCTGAATCAAACGCCGTTCAGGCTGGTTTTGCGTAGCGATGTGAACTTGGTGCGCGATGCCCGCATCATCGAGGTCCAGGAATCTGAGGACATGATCATGGTCGGGATCGAGGACAAAGATCCCAATGCGCCTGGACAGATCAGGCTGTTCCTCACCACGAAGCCACATTTAGAGCTCAAGAAGTGGATTACTAAGGATGCCCAAGGCCTCGATACACGCGTCGAGGTGTCAGATTTGGTGACGAGCGCCGAGCTGCACCGGGATTTGTTTAGGATTAGGCCCCTCGGCAAGCCGCTTGGCACGCCCTGACAGGCCGGAAAGTGTGGCTGTTCGGACGCTTGGCAACGCCCGACCTGGGGAAAAACCAGGGGCGGCGATAAACTTTTTGTGAAAACCCCGTGTGGGCTCTATTGAACTTCGCCATCTTGCGCTTAACTCAGGAAAGTCAGGTGGTGTCACCCTGTATCGGTAGTGCCCCCCGTCTAGCCGAACGACATCACCTGGGGTGCCGGCTTCCCTCCCGGCACCACGCGCGAAAGCGCTCTCGCGCCCAACCCCTCCCCCCGGGGTTGGGCGTTTCTCGTTGTTTTGTTCGCCTTGGGTTCAGTGGGCAACCGCGGGTTCAGCGGGCAGCCGCGGAATTCGCCGGAAGTGCGAGTTGTGTATTTCGGCTTACGGACGATTTCGCTGTCGCGTCGGCCGAGCGCGCAAGCGTCGCGTCGATCTGGCGCAGCACTACGGCCATTCGCGACAATCGCCCGACGATTTTTTGGACAAGGCGATCCGCGAGATCGCGATCCTCGGCAATCTGAGCGTGTAGTTCATCGCGTGTAATGCGCAAAGCGCGTACCTGGCCCCGGGCAACGACGGTCGAGCTATAAGTTGTCTCGACCAACATCGCAAACTCGCCAAGCAGAGAGCCTTCTGCAACTGGTGAGGTGCGCGAGGTAAGCTCCGGGCCGCTAACGCGTACGGTTTTGCCGGAAATGATTAAAACAGCGGCATCGCCTTCTGCGTTTTCCTCGATGATCATCGCGCCTGGATTGTAAATAACGCGCTCGGCACGCCGCGCGATCTCGGAGATTTGCAGCGGCGTCAGTCCTTGGAACAAACTGACGTGTGAAAGCTGTCTGAGAATGTGATCGGCCGAAATTTGTATTCTCCCATCGCAAACCTGGCGGTCACCAACCGTGCTGGTGACACCATGTCCGCTCCCCAAAGGAGCAGCCACGATTGGCTCACAGATTCAGATGATTCGCGGCGAATGGTCTAGAGGCCCGCGATGGATTCACACGGGGATTGCCTTGCGGTCAGGGGACGAGCTTATACCCGCCAGTCTCTGTCACCAGGAGCTCGGCATTGGAGGGGTCTTTCTCGATTTTCTGGCGCAGCCGGTAGATGTGGGTCTCCAGAGTGTGGGTGGTGACGCCAGCGTTGTAACCCCATACCTCGTGCAGAAGCAGCTCGCGCGAAACAACTTTATCGCCTGAACGGTAGAGATACTTGAGGATCGAGGTTTCCTTTTCGGTGAGGCGGATCTTTGCGCCCTTCTCGTCGATCAAAATCTTGGAGGCAGGCTTGAACGTATATGGACCAATGCCAAAAACCGCATCCTCGCTCTGCTCGTGCTGGCGCAATTGCGCGCGAATGCGCGCGAGCAGCACCGCGAATTTGAAAGGCTTTGTAATGTAATCATTGGCACCGGCATCAAGGCCGAGAATCTGATCGGCGTCCGACACATTGCCGGTCAGCATGACAATCGGCGTCTTGAACCCGGACTTTCGCAGCAATCGAACGGCCTCGCGGCCATCCATGTCGGGCAGAGAGACGTCGAACACGACGAGGTCGAAGTGATTGGATTTTGCCAGCTCCATGCCGTTGGACGCCGTGCCGGCTGTCGCCACATCGAATTCATCGTGAAGGATGAGCTGGTCCTTCAGGGAATAACGGAGATCCTCGTCGTCATCAACGATGAGAACTCTGCGCGCTGTGCTCATGCTAATTCGCTCCAGTGTAAATTTGGCCTCAGAGGCTCGCGCTCTGTAAGGCCGTTTCTTGGTGTTCGATTAGGTCAAGCGAATAGCACGAGTGCCGGGAACCTCCAATGAAGACACGCGCTAATGGTCTACAACTCATTGTGCGCGGCCGCTCTGCGCGGGCAACGGCCGGCACAATCTCATGTGGAAACCTGTGCTTTCCCTGCACGCTTGGCTGGTCGGGCCGCAGCGTTGACAAACGAGAGGGGGATGGCGCCACGCCGATCGGAGCCTTCATGCTCCGCGAGGTGCTTTATCGCGCCGATCGCTTGTCGCGGCCGCGTTGCCGTCTGCCGTTGAGGCCATTGCGCACGTCCGATGGATGGTGCGACGATCCACCAGACCGCAACTATAACCGGCGTGTTCGCCACCCCTACCCGGCTGGTGCCGAGCGCCTGTGGCGCGACGACCATCTCTACGATGTGATTGTAGTGATGAGCCACAACGAATGCCCCCGTATTCGCGGGCGGGGCAGCGCCGTTTTCATGCACGTCGCCCGGTCTGAAATGACACCAACCGCAGGCTGCGTGGCGCTGCGCTTACCCCATTTGCTTCGTCTGCTTGAATATCTTTCACGGCGCAGCGTGCTTTGGATCACCACGTGAGAGCCGGGCCCTGAATGACGTCAAATTATCAGCGCGAAACGTGCCACAAAAAACGGCCCGGTCTGCCGAAGCATCCGGGCCGAGTTGAGCGTACCTAGAGCAAGATCGTTCTTGATGGAATCGCTTGGCCTGCGTCCGCAAGGTCTCCAACAGATGAGTGAATCTTACTCTAAATCAAAAGTGTAGAGACTGATTCACGTTTCACTTGGAACGGCACACGTGTGTCCAAGTGAAACGATCAGGCTCTAAGGGAGGCGCACGCTCGGTCATTAGCAAGAGTAGCGCTGCGGACCGGGGAAAAAACCGGCCCGCAGCGCATTTGGTCTCAGTGCAACGACTCGTCGTGCAGAGCCAGATCGAGACCTTGCTGCTCCTGAGCCTCGCTGACCCGAAGGCCCATGAGTACCTTGAGCACCATCAGGATGACGAAGGTTGCGAGGCCGCTCCAGACGACTGTTGCCAAGATGCCCCAGAACTGGATCGGCACCTGGGCAAAGTTGCCCTCGAGCAGACCCGCGGTGCCGCCAATTGCTTCTACGGCAAAGACACCCGTCAGAAGGGCGCCGATGATGCCGCCAACTCCGTGCACGCCGAAAACGTCAAGGCTGTCGTCGTAGCCCAACGCTCTCTTGATACCCGTCGAGAAAATGTAGCAACCGATGCCAGCCGCCAAACCAATGATGAGCGCACCCTTGGGATCGACGAAGCCTGATGCCGGCGTGATCGCGACGAGGCCAGCGATGGCGCCGGACGCGATGCCGAGTATGCTTGGCTTACCGTGCACCAGCCACTCCGAGAACATCCAGGTCAGTGCCGCAGCCGCCGTCGCAATTTGCGTGACGGTCATGGCCATGCCCGCGGAGCTGTCTGCAGCGAGCGCCGAACCGGCATTGAACCCGAACCAGCCGACCCACAGCAGCGACGCACCAATGACGGTAAGCGTCAAATTGTGGGGGGCCATGTTTTCCTGGCCGTATCCCTTGCGCCTGCCGAGCACGATAGCCGCCACGAGACCGGCGACGCCGGCATTGATGTGGACCACGGTGCCGCCGGCAAAGTCGAGAACGCCTTCATCGGCGAGGAAGCCGCCGCCCCATACCCAGTGAGTAATCGGGGCATAGACGACCACCACCCAGATAGCCATGAAGACCAGCATGGTGGAGAACTTCATGCGGTCGACGAGGGCGCCGACAATGAGCGCTGGCGTGATGATGGCGAACGTCATCTGGAAGGTCATGAAGACCGATTCAGGGATCGTTCCCGACATGCTGTCCTTGCCCA
>PVMK01116360.1_pt1 | contig 32038 bp, 25 predicted proteins | sample 1853481 | NCBI WGS metagenome assembly PVMK01 (sample SAMN08533507, study PRJNA380276) | Marine sediment metagenome, whole genome shotgun sequencing project.
TTCATCTCGATCAGTATTTCACAGATGGTCTCCGTGTTATAGGTCACCATGTTGACGAACAGTTCTTCCAGCGACAAGTCCACTTTCATGCGCAATGACTCATCGATATTTTCCTGCACGAAAAACTGCTCCGTATCCGCCACAATTTTCTGGATTTCCTCAAAACTGCGCTTGTATCTTTTTCTCATGACGCGGCCTCCGGCAATCTCCTGACCAACACGATCGTAATATCATCTGCCTGCTGCACACCTTCACCGTGCTCGAAAGTCGCCGCGAGTAATTGCTTGCACAATTTGGACATGGGCAAACGATGGTAATATTCAAACAACTGCCCCACCCGCTTTTCTCCAAACTGCATGCCCTGCAGACTCTCATACTCGAAAATTCCGTCAGAAAGCAGCGCCAGGACATCGCCCGGTTCCATCTTGATCAGTGCGGCATCACCCGCATCTTCAATTTCGAGGATGCCGACCGGGAAATTGGTGGGCTTGTGCCATTCACAATGTTCATCAGCCGCCTTGAAATGCAGGATGGGCCCCTGGCCCCCGGAATGGAACCGGACGATGTGTGTCACAGGATCGAGAAATCCCATGAAGGCGGTAATAAACCGGTCTTCAGGAAGGTCTTCGGCCAGTTGGTTATTAACGTGTTTGTACGCTTCTTCCAGGCTCGCACCGCAACGGAAGGCGACACGCAGCATGGCCTGCATTTGCGTGGCTGAAAGAGCCGGCCCGAAACCATGCCCCGTAGCATCACCCAGCAGCATAAAGAGCTGGTCATCCAGCATGACCAGGTCGAACATGTCACCGCCGGTCTGGTCGGTCGGCAGAAAATGTCCGTGCAGATCATAGCCGGGTACCCCGGGCATTTCAGTGGGGAGTGTGCTCATCTGGATTTCCCGGGCCAGGGATACCTCTTCGTCCAGCCGTTCCTTGAGCAACAGGGCTTCGGTCAACTGGGTCCGCTGAACGGCAACCGCGCACTGGGCAGCCAGGATCATGGCCACCCGTTCATCATTGGCATCGAATACACCACTGTATTTGTTCAATAACTGCAGAACGCCAACCGGCTGTTTTTCACGGCCCAGCAGGGGAACATTCAAAATGGACTGGGTCTTGTACCCGGTGGCGCGATCCACCGCACCCCGGAAACGGCGGTCGCTGTAGGCATCGCCCACGTTGATAATCTCCCGGCTGGCCAGGCATTCACCTACCAGCCCTTCCCCTGCGGCAATGCGTGGTTGTGGCATGAGGCGTGGCACCCTCATGACCAGTTCATCTGAATCCCGTTCAAACAGCCACAAGGCTCCCTTGTCAGAGGCAAGCACCGACTCGCCTGCCTGCACAACTTCAGTCAGCATGTGGTCCAGGTCAAAGGGTTCCGCGAGTTTCTGGGTGACGTCAAGAATCCTCGCAAGGGAATCCTGACTCAGACGAGGTGGCGTGATTTCCTGGGTCATTAAAACCTTTGTTCCGGGCGAAATTCCTTGCACAGTCTTAAATGTAGCAGAGATTGTCCGCAAAAGACGCGAAAGGCACTAAAGAATTCAATCTGAAATCTCGACAATGCACCCAGGCCAATCCGAATGGGCTCTTTTTCGCGTTGTTCGCGTTCTTCGCATCTTTAGCGGATAATTTACAGGTTCTGCGGGTTGGCTGGTGTCATTGATTATAATGTCTATCTATTGTTTTCATAATATCTATCTATTTTACTTATAGCCGTGATCCGGATACTATCTTCCCGTAAATTTAACCCGGCCCCTGCCGGCAATCATGAACCGTTCAAGCAAAGGAAACAAAATCATGTCCGACGTCATTCAATCTACCGTGCCCCAGGTGGTGTTCAAAACCCGTGTAAGGGATGAAAGCATAGAAGGATCTAACCCCTTCCGCTGGCAGGAAGTGAGCACAGACGATATTTTCAAAGGCAAAAAAGTGATCGTATTCGCCTTGCCGGGGGCATTTACTCCTACCTGTTCCAACTCACATTTACCCGGTTTCGAGCAGAACTACGATGAGTTCAAGAAGCTGGGGATTGATGAAATTTACTGCCTGAGCGTGAACGATGCCTTCACGATGTTCCAGTGGGGCAAACACCAGGGTGTGGAAAAAATTAAACTGCTGCCCGACGGCAGCGGGAATTTCACACGTTTGATGGGCATGCTGGTTAAAAAAGACAACGTGGGCTTTGGCGAACGTTCCTGGCGTTATTCCATGCTGGTCGAAGATGGCAATATCAAACAGGTGTTTTCAGAACAGGGCAAATGCGACGAATGCCCGACGGATCCCTTTGAAGTCAGTGACGCCGACACCATGCTCAACTACCTGAAAGCCTCCTGAACTATTCATTCGGTTTGTGATCATTCTATATGGGCCAAGCAAAGTCACCGGAGTCAATCATGAGCAAGATTCTCAAATCCTTACTGTTATCTATTATTATGGCCAGCGCGATTGCACCTGCGATGGCAAAAGACGATCCGCCCGAAGTTTCCATTGAAGGCCTGGAACTGGTCGATAAAGACCGGCGCGGGGAAATTTACGCGGATCCCGATATCGACTGGAGCCTGTACACACAAACCATGCTGGACCCGGCTACCGTGGCCTTCCGCCGGCACTGGCAGCGTGACCAGAACCGCTCCTACGCGTTCAAGATCCGGGCGAAGGACATGGAAAAAATCAAGACCTCCATGTCTGAACTCTTCGACGAAGTATTCAGCAAAGAACTGAGCGAGAACGGTGGATATACCATCACGGACCAGGCCGGCGACGACGTGATGCGCATCAAGCCGGCCATCGTCGACCTGGACGTATATGCGCCCGATACCCTGAATTCCCCCGGGCGGTCCATGCAATTCACGGAATCCGCCGGCAGAATGACCTTGAAACTCGAAATTTACGATTCCGTTACCGGAGACCTAATCGCAACAGCAAGCGACCGGCGGGAAGCACCCCGCCGTGGTTATATGCAGTGGACTACAAGCGTCACCAACCGCGCCGAAGCCCGGCGCATGTTTCAACGTTGGGCGAAAGACCTGGTCAAAAGACTGGATGAAGCCCGTGGCGCAGGCAAAGGCGATAACTGAGCAGAATCTGCAAATTTCAGCAGTCTCCCGGATGATCGTGCACGACAGCTACGCCCGGGCCGGGATTCCGGTGCAATCGGGATAGGACGTTTATGCTTTCTCGCCTCTCCCTGTGGATACTCAACAAGCTTGGCTGGATGGTCCAGGCGGATTATCCAGATGTAAAAAAATACGTGGTCATTGCTGCACCACATACCAGCAACTGGGATTTCCCGCTCGGAATTCTGGCTGCTAAAGCGGTGAATCTGGATATTCACTGGATGGGTAAACACGCCCTCTTTCGCTGGCCGTGGGGTTGGTTTTTTCGCGCGCTCGGCGGCACCCCGGTTTATCGCGAGCAAAGTCTGAATCTCATTCAACAGATGGCCGACTTGTTTGCCCAATCCGAGCGCCTTGTTTTGGCCCTGGCTCCGGAAGGCACCCGCAAAAAAAGAGACCACTGGAAAACCGGTTTCTATTACATTGCCCACACCGCCAATGTACCTATCGTGATGGGCTACCTGGATTATGAACACAAGCAGGTGGGGATCGGCGGCGCATTTTATCCGGGCAACGACATAGAGACGGATTTCAATCAAATTCGCCAGTTCTACAAAAACAGGCAGGGGAAAAACCCAAAAAATGAAAGCCTGATTCAAGTGCGCCAGAAAAAGGGCTAACCGTGAATTATATGAGCGTTGTATACACCAAGTACTCAAACCTACATGGATGCGTCTTTAAGGATCATTCCTGGTTTGCGATCGGGGCCGTGCCAGGGGGAGAGATCGGCTAGCTGTTTGCAGGACACGTTCGAGACGTCCATGTGCACTAATCAGCTGTTCCCGACAGCCTGATTGTCCTGCAAACAGCTAGCCGATCCCTCCCTGAAACGCCAATTGCTGAAATCATGCGCCATACACATAATAACGACTTGTCTGCCTGTCCGGCAGGTGCCGGGTGTCCCTCCCGTAAGCACTTCAGGACAGCATGCGAATGATGCAACCCAGCGGTGGGAAGCGGAAGTGCTTAGCTCTCTTCAGGACAATCAACTGTCGGGAACAGTTGATTAGTGCACATGGACGTCTCGAACGTGTCCTGAAGAGAGCTAAGCGCTTCCGCTTGATGGCACGGCATTTTTAACAAACAAGGTTTGTTCTTACGAATTCTGGATGGCGCGCTCATAGAATAATAGATGTTCAGTGTATACAACGTTGCTGGAATTCACAGCTAGCTCACTGCTCTCCCATCACGGCCAGTCTGGTAGCCTTCCGGGTGTCCAGGGCGCGCCCTCTGCCTGCAGTTCATCCTCCAGTCGGGACAGGTCGGCGGAAATGGATTGCAACTCCTCGAGGATCTCTGGAAACTGCTGCGCGGCAATGGCATAGGAATCCCGGTAATCTCCGGTGACCGGGGATTGACTGCCCCAACTGCCACCAACGATGTTCCCGATCCGGGTCGTCAGGGACATCGGCACAGGCTCCGCCCTGTTCGCAACGGTACTGTCGCCGTTCAGCTTCACCTGCAGATCCTGCATGCGCGTGTTCAATGCCCGCACGGCCTGTGCCTGTTCCTCGCTGGCGGCCGGCGTTGCTTCAACCGCTGCCACCAGGTGATCGATCCGGTTCTGGATTTCATCGGCTGCCTCGTTTGCGCCGGTGACAGCCCGGTAAAGTTCAGCGGTCTGCATCTGGAAGTCCAGTACAGCCTGCCGGTTTTCTGCTACCAGCCCACCGCTGTAAAGCGGTTTCAGGGCAAAACTTTGTGCCCCCGTGATATCCACGAGTTCACCTTCCACCCGTTTGGACAGCGTGACGCTGTAGTTTCCGGGCAGCGCCATGGGACCCTGCGGCGGTGATTCCCAGGGCGCCAGATCGGTGCTCGGTTCAAGATTGATCGGGTCCGGCGCCGGGTAACGCATATCCCAGGCAACACGGTGAAAACCCTTTTCCGCGGGGCCGTCGATGCGCTGAACGACCTTGCCTTCAGAATCACGCACGGTTAGCGTCATGGTCGGCGCTTCTTCGTGATCCTCACGCTGTAATTGCCCCCAACTGGGATACGGGTTGTCATCCCCCTCTGCAGCGCGTTCCTTTTCAATTTCGCGCCGTTGCTCCTTTATTGTCTGGAAGTCCGATGGCAGGTAGTAGGCAAACACCGCCCCGTATGGCGGGTTGTCCGCGGTGTAGCGACCTGTACCCCAGTCGCCTTTACCACCCCAGCCCCGGCGGCTGTCGGGATTGAACATCCAGCTTTCGCGCACCGTGAACAATGTTGCTTCTGCTTCGAGATCAGCGTTGCTTGTCCGCAAAGGGCGCATAGTCATCGAGAATGTAGATACCGCGGCCAAAAGTACCGACGACCAGGTCACCTTCCCGGCTCTGGATTTCCAGGTCACGCACGGCGATGGTTGGCAACGATGTCAGTTCATGCCAGTTACCGCCACCATCGTTGCTGAAGAACAGGCCATATTCGGTACCGGCAAACAACAGGCCTGGATCAACGTGGTCTTCGATGATCGTGTGGACAGTGCCTCTTTCCGGCAGGCCATGCACCATCAAATTCCAGCTTTTGCCGCGATCCTGGGTTTTGAGAATGTAGGGTTTGTAATCACCACGTTTATGATTATCGAATACCGCATAGGCAATATCAGCGCCATGGTAGGAGGCTATGATGTCTTCGACCAGCGACATGTCCGGTACGCCTTTAAACGAATCGGTTCGTTGCCAGTTCTGGCCACCATCGCTCGTGACCTGGATCAGGCCGTCATCGGTGCCCACGTAGATCAGACCCTCTGCTATTGGACTTTCAGCCAGGGCGATCAGACTGCCGTACATGGATGTGGACATGTTCTTGGCAATGGCATCCACGCTCCAGATGCGGCCCATGACTTCCAGCTTGTTGCGGTCAATTCCACGTGACAGATCACCACTGACCGCTACCCAGCTCTCCCCGCGATCGTCGGACCGGAACAGGCGTTCGGAGCCGTAGTACAGGCGCTCGTGGTTGTGCGGCGAGATGATCAGCGGCGAGTTCCAGTTCCATTTGTAGGCATTCTCATCGGCGCCCGGTTGTGGGGTTATCGCAAGCCGCTCGCCCGTTATGCGGTCAAACCTCGCCAGGCCGCCGTACTGATACTGTGCATAGACAACATTGGCATCGGTGGGGTCGATCTGTGTTTTGTAACCGTCACCGAACTGAGCGATCCACCAGTCTGCATTGCTGATGCCGTCGGTGTAGGTATTGCGGGACGGCCCGCACAGCGTGAAATTATCCTGGGTGCCGCCACACACATTGTAGAACGGGAAATCATTATCGGGTGTGGCCCGGTAAAATTGCGTTGCCGGCAGGTTCCCCACATGCCGCCAGGTATCACCCAGGTCCCAGCTCTCGTAAACCCCACCATCGCCACCGATATACAAATGATTTGTGTTGCGTGGATCAATCCACAGGGCATGGTCGTCCACGTGGCGGTTCTTAAATGGAATCTTCTCCCAGTTCGCACCTCCGTCTTCGGACACGTGGGTGAAGGTATCGACAGAATAAACCCTTTCCGGATTGTGCGGATCGACATACAGCTCGTTGTAATACTGGGGGCTGCTGGTCATGTGGTCCGAGCGCTTTTCCCAGCTCTCGCCAAAATCGGTGCTGCGGTAGACACCACGGTCTTCCTCATCCGCCTCGATGATGGCGTAGAGCACATGGGGCGCAGAAGGCGCCATGGCAAGGCCGATCCGGCCCAGATCACCGGAAGGCAGATCACTTTCGATCCTGCGCCAGGTTTTTCCACCATCGCTGGACTTGTGGATTCCACTGCCGGGGCCACCGTTGATCAGCGTCCAGACGTGCCGGCGGCGTTGGTAACTGGATGCCACGATCACATCCGGATTGGCCGGATCGATCACGAATTCATTGATGCCCGTATTTTCATCGATCCCGAGCAGCAGCTCCCAGCTCTCACCACCGTCGGTGGTCTTGTACAGGCCGCGATCACCGCCCGGGTTCCACAAGGGGCCTTGCGCTGCGACGTAAACTGTATTGCTGGCTTCGGGATGAATCCAGATCATCGAGATGTGCCCGGAATCCCTGAGTCCCATGTTTTTCCAGCTTTTCCCACCATCCAGCGAACGGTAGACGCCATCACCGGAACCAACGCTGCGCTGAGAATTATTTTCGCCGGTGCCAACCCAGACGGTGCTGGGGTTGCCGGGGTCCAGTTCGACAACACCAATGGCGTAAGAACCCTCATGGTCAAAAACAGGCTCCCAGGTGACTCCGTTGTTTTGGGTTTTCCACAGATTGCCGCTGGCCATGGAAACGTAATGAATTTCCGGGTGATCCGGGTTGAATGCAAAGTCGGATACGCGACCGGAAGTCAGAGCTGGTCCGATGGATCTCAAGGGAATGTCCGAGAGAGGGTGTTCGCCGGCTGGTGTAGCGGTGGGCAGGGAAAGAATAATCAGGGTGAGAAGCGTGGACAGCAATCTATGTTGCAGCATGTTTGGTTCCAATAGTGCGTAAAAACGCACAGTTTACGTAAAAGAAGTGACAAGCGCACTGTGTGTCGCGACAGAGCACGGTTCGCCCCCAAGGGGGCTCTTACATGTAAGAGCGTGCTTGCGCGCGACTTTCCGGGGCGCTCGGCATCGAGAGACCTCTTACAGGTCTTGAAGGAAGGCCAGCAGGGCCCGGTTGCATTCCTCCGGCCGCTCTTGCTGGATCCAGTGGCCGGCTCCTTCCAGCCACTCGATGTGGCGTAAGTGGGGAACGACCGGCCGCATGCGCTGTTCCAGTTGTTCGCGATCCATTCCCGCGATAACCAGGTCCTGGTCGCCTACGATGAACAGGGCAGGAATTTTCACCACCGGGTCGACGTTTTCCATTAGTTCGTGATTACGGTCAAAGTTGCGGTAGTAGTTGAGGCCACCGCGGAAACCCGCCCGGCTGAATTCCCCGACGTAATATTCGAGATTCTCCTCACTCAACCACTGCGGGAGAGCTTTTGGCATTCCCCAACGGCCAATCCAGCCGCCGGCATCCTTGTGCGGATCGGTGATGACGGGAGCATGCCTGGGTGTGTCCGGAGAACTGTAAAGCATGCGCAGCAATCCTTCCGGGTTCGCATCATATTCCGCTTCCGCAACGCCGGGTTCCTGATGGTAAAGAATGTAGTAAAAACGGTCGCCGTGACGTTGCTTCCAGATTTGTGTCGGCGCCTCCCGGGGCCGCCCGAAATACGGCACGCTGAGGGCGGCTACGGCCCGGAAACGATCCGGATGCAGCAGCGCAGCGTGCCATGCAACCAACGACCCCCAGTCGTGCCCCACGATGACGGCCTGATCCGCCCCGGCTTCGTCAACGATACCGGCCATGTCGGCCGCCAGGTGCACAATGTCGTAAGCACCAACGTCAGACGGCGCATCGGTATCGCCGTAACCTCGCATATCGGGAGCAATTACGTGGAAACCGGCCCCGGCCAGTGCATCGATCTGATGCCGCCAGGAATACCACGATTCCGGCCAGCCATGCGCCAGGATGACCAACGGATCGCCGGCCGCGCCAGCCTCTGCGACCCGCATGCGCAGGCCGTTGTTCGAAATCATACGGGTCGGGGTGATCATAACCCGGCTGCTGCCGCGGCCCTTACTCGGCGGCTTTGCGTGCCTTGTAGCTGCGTATCGCCACGTTGAAACGCTCGGCAATCCGCTCTTCCATGTCTACGGAATAATTGAATGATGAAATCATCGCCTGCTTGTTACCCTCGGTGTTTTCCGGGTTTTCTTCAGCCGCATGGAGACACTCGCGAAAGACCTCCACATCAACCTGAAAGCTTGCGATTTGCGCCTTCGCTTCTTTCAGCTGATCGTAGCTGGCTTCATCAGGAATTTTGTCAGGCGATGCGGGCAGCACACATTTTTGTGCGTCTGGGGGAAGCACCACTTTATACTCTTCAGCATCATCCTGGGCCTGGACTGAATTGAACAGGAATCCGGCTGCAACAATAATCAGAACTCTTTTCACGTTAAAACTCCTCGATAATTCAAACGCGATTATATATGAAAGTTCCGGCACAGTTGACTTTAGCTCCACAACAATTGAGTCTTACGCGCTGAACAGCGCTCCGGAGCACCCGATGCACCACCTCTCCAAGCCAAAAACATTTACCCGTTTCCTGGCCCTTATACTTGTATGCCTGCCCGCAGTGAGCCAGGCTGCCCTGGATGCCGGCCTGTTGGAAGGCCTTGCGGCCAGGTCACTGGGACCGGCAGCGGTCAGCGGCCGGATTACCGCTATCGATGTTGTTTCATCCAACCCCAACCACATAGTGATCGGCGCCGCTTCCGGCGGTGTATGGATTTCGGAAAACGGTGGTCTGACCTGGACACCCGTGTTTGATGAGCAGCCGGTCGCATCAATCGGGGCCATTGCCATCAACCAGTCAAACCCGGACGTCATCTGGGTCGGCACGGGAGAAGGCAATGTACGAAACTCCACCTCGATTGGCGGCGGCATGTTCAAGTCCATAGACGGTGGAAAAAGCTGGAAACACATCGGCCTGGAGCATACGGAACGGATCAACCGCATAGCCCTGCACCCGGATAAACCCGGGACCGCCTACGCCGCAGCGCTGGGGACGTTGTGGGGTGAAAACGAAGAGCGCGGTATTTTCAAAACCACTGACGGTGGCGAGACCTGGAATAAAATCCTTTACGTGGACAGCAAAACCGGCGGCACGGACATCAAGATCGACCCTTTCAACCCGGACAAACTGTACGCCAGCATGTGGCAACATCGCCGCTGGCCCTGGTTTTTCAAATCCGGTGGGCCCGGTTCAGGCATGTATATTTCCTGGGACGGCGGTAAAAGCTGGAAGCAGAAAACTGAGGAAGACGGCCTGCCCGAGGGGGAACTGGGCCGCATCACCTTTGCACCCTCGCCGGCACAGGCCGGTCGCGTTTACGCCCTGGTGGAAGCGGACAAAAGCGCGATGTTGCGTTCCGACGACGGTGGCGAGAGCTGGACAAAAACCAATGAAGATCACGATATCGCCATCCGGCCATTCTATTATTCCGAGATCACCGCAGACCCGGAAAACGCAGACCGCATTTACAACATCTTCACGCAACTGAGCGTGTCCATTGACGGTGGCAAATCCTTCGAACTGAATCCACTGATCGTCTGCTGCGCTCCGTCCAACACGATTCACATAGACAACCACGCATTCTGGATCAATCCCAATGATCCCAAACACCTGGTCATCGGTAATGACGGCGGCATCGCAATCAGCCGCGACCGCGGTGAGACCTGGCGGTTTGTCCGCAACCTGCCGTTAGCGCAGTTCTACCACATCCGGGTAGACCAGGATCACCCTTATCACATCTACGGCGGGCTGCAGGATAATGGCTCCTGGCGCGGCCCTGCCGAGGTCTGGGAGAATGCCGGTATACGCAACCTGCACTGGCAGGAAGTGGGCTTTGGCGACGGTTTCGATACCATGCCCGACCCCGGCAACACACGCCGCGGTTACATGATGTCACAGGGCGGCATGTTATCGACCTGGAACCTGGATACCGGTGAACAGCGCCTGATCCGCCCTGCCTCACCCAGCCCGGATATTGAACTTCGATTCAACTGGAACGCGGGCCTGGCACAGGACCCGTTTGATCCAGCGACGATCTATTTCGGCAGCCAGTTCCTGCACAAATCCACCGACCGCGGAGCCACCTGGACGGTCATCAGCGGCGACCTGACATCGAATGACCCTGCCAGGCAAACCTACAAGGAAAGCGGCGGTATAACCTACGATGTCACCGCTGCTGAAAACTACACCTCGATTGTCGCGATAGCGCCCAGCCCACTGGAACAGGGTACGATCTGGGTCGGCGCCGATGACGGCCGGGTGCATGTCACGCGTGACGGGGGAGAAAGCTGGACTCGAATCGACGGCGGCGCGAAAGCTGCGCCCCGGGGCGCATGGGTACCGATGATTACAGCTTCACCGCACGATGCCGGCAGCGCCTTCGTGGTTTTTGACGACCACCGGCGCTCCGACATGAAGCCTTATGTTTTCCGGGTAGATGATTACGGCAGTAAATGGAAAAGCCTGGTCACCGATGAATTGTCCGGCTATGCGCTGTCCGTACTGCAGGACCCGGTCGATCCGGAACTGCTGTTCCTGGGCACCGAGTTTGGCCTGTTCATTTCGGTGGATGGCGGCGGCAGCTGGACCCGGTTCACGGCCGGCGTTCCGACGGTTTCGGTGATGGACATGGCCATCCAGGAAAGCGAAAACGACCTGGTGCTGGGCACGCACGGACGGTCCATCTATGTACTGGATGATTACAGCGCGCTGCGCGGCCTGAAGGAACCTCATTTTGAGCAGCGCTTGAAGATCCTGTCCGCAACTCCAGGCCAGCAATACGATCCCGGTCAAACGCCATCGACCCGTTTCACCGGTTCCGGTGAATTCCGGGCGGAGAACGAGCCTTACGGAGTCATGTTGACATTCATGGCCAGCGGTGATGACCTCCCCCACCCCGACAAAGACATCGAACGTGAGCGCAGCATTATCAAGCGGGCGCAGGCTGCAGCTTCCGGGGCTGAAGATCATGACGGTGATGAAGAAAACAGGGACGACGCCAGCAAAGACGAACCGGTAAAAGTGGAAATGACGGTCCGTGATCAAAACGGCGGCCTCATCCGCAAGCAGAAATTTCCAGTGCACCAGGGCGTCAACCGGATTGCATGGGGCCTGGAACACGACGGAATCCGGCCAATGCCGGACCCCGAACCTGATGAACTCGAGGATGGCCTCCCGGGCGGACCGGAAGTATCCCCCGGCCAATATCAACTCACGTTGAGCCTGGGCGCCGGTGAATCCGGTGATTCCGCCCCTGCAACAGCGAGTGTCAACGTCACAGTACTGGCGGATCCACGCTCTACAGCGACTGCTGAAGACCGCCGATTGAACCATGCGGCCCAATTGGCATTGCAGGAGCTGGCAGAAACAGCTGTCACGGCGGTAGAACGAATCTGGCAGACCAGGACAGACGTGGAAACCACCCAAAAACTGATCAGTGCCCGGAACATTGAAAATGACAACGAAGCACTCAAGGCGCTGGGTGAGCAGGCCAAAGAAGTGGAAAAAGGCCTGGATAAACTGGAAAAACGCTTCCGCGTGCTGCCGGAAACGAAAGGTCACGTCTACAATGATGACAAAGTGGTCAGCAGGATCGGCATGGCGCAGTACTACGTAGGCAGCACCTGGGATGCGCCCACGAATACAGCAAAGGTCTATATCGAACAGGCCCGTGCAACGCTGAATGACGCGCTGGAAGCACTGAACCGATTCATGAACGATGAGGTCGCGGCGTTTGGCAATGCTGTAGACGACGCAGGCATTGGCCTGTTCTCGCCCGCTCCGCCCTTGAATCAGAAGCCAGGTAGATGAACGATAAAAAGGACGTTGCGCAAGCCATCCTGGATGGTTTCAACCGGCATTATGAATTGTTCCGGAAGTACAGTCAGGAAGGCAAGCTGTGTTTTGAAACGGCGGACTGGGCGCGGTCCACCGCTGCCAGCGCGAAGCGCATCGAGGGTTACGAGGAGAGAGTAAATAAAACCGTAGCGGCGCTGCACCGGGATTTCCCCGAAGCCGGCGGTAACTCTGAACTGTGGCCAGGAATCAAGATTGCTTTTATTGGCAAGCTGATGGGACATCTTCAATCTGAATGCGCTGAAACATTTTATAATTCAGTTGCTTGCAGGATGCTTCATAGAGATTACTATAATAGTAAATACATCTTCTGGCGCCCCGCTATCAGTACCGAACACCTTGAGGGCAGCAAGCCGACTTACCGCAGTTATTACCCGGTTAGTGATGGCCTGAGACGCTGTATCCTGGAGATAGTCACCAACACCGGCCTGTCCAATCAATGGAAAAATCTGCGCCGGGATGTCCGTTATCTTGAACGCACTTTGCTGGGGCGCCGGTCGCCGGGCTGGAAAGCCCAGCCGAATTTCCAGATCCAGATACTGGACAGCCTGTTCTGCCGCAACAAGGCGGCCTATATCGTCGGCCGGGTGGTCAACGGTGATATCCGGCAAGCCTTCATCGTGCCCATCCTGCAGAACGCTGACGGCACCATTTATGCTGACTCCCTGTTGATGCGGCAAAAAGACGTAGCGATCCTCTTCAGCTTTTCGCGGGCCTATTTCCTGACGGACATGGAAGTGCCATCGGCCTATGTGTCTTTTCTGCTTTCCATCATGCCCCAGAAATCCGTGGTGGACCTGTATGCGATGCTCGGTCTGCAAAAACAGGCCAAAACCCTGTTCTACCGTGAACTGCAGCATCACCTGAGCCATTCCAGGGATAACTTCCAGGTGGCGCCCGGAGTGAAGGGTATGGTGATGCTGGTGTTTACGCTGCCGTCATTCCAGTTTGTGTTCAAACTGATCATGGATAAATTCGACCCGCCCAAAACCGTGACACGGGCAGAAGTCAGGGGCAAATACCAACTGGTCAAGAATCACGACCGTGTCGGCCGCCTGGCGGATACGCTGGAATATTCCAATGTCGCCATCCCCCTGGACCGGATCGACCCGGGCCTGCTTGACCAATTACACGAGCGCGCGGCCAGTTCAATCGAGGAAGTCGGCGACAAGCTGGTCATCAGCCACATCTATATCGAACGTCGCATGGACCCGCTGGACAAGTACCTGGCTCATGCCAGCAAGGATGAGCGCAAGCTCGCCATTGTCGAGTACGGTAACGCCATACGGGACCTGGCCGGCGCCAACATATTCCCGGGTGATATGCTGAAGAAGAACTTCGGCGTCACCCGCCTTGGCCGCGTGGTTTTCTACGATTACGACGAAATCTGTTACATCACGGAATGCAACTTCCGCAGGATTCCACCTGCCCGCGGTTACGAAGACGTCATATCGGATGTACCCTGGTATTCAGTGGAAGAAAACGATGTGTTCCCCGAGTCTTTCGGTCCCTTTTTCTTTGCCTCTGAAAAGGACATGAATATCTTCAAACAGGAACACGCCGAACTGATGACGCCCGCCTGGTGGAATCAGGTCAAGCAAAACATTATCAATGGAGACATGGCCGACGTCTTCCCCTACCCCAGAAAACGCCGTTTCAAATACCGCTACGGCGAGTAGCAACCCTTACACACAATCGTAAGGATTATGCTTGATCATTTTTCCGCAGAGGACGCAGAAGCCGCTGAATGGGGTTCGCGGCTTCGTTGATGAACGTTGCTTTTCCATTATGGCCCGGGTCTTCGGACAGGCTGAATAAATTGTCCGCTAAGGACGTGCGGTTTCAACCGGTCGAAGCAACACATTGGTTAAATCGCTCAGCTGGTGTTTCGAAGTTTAACGTTTCTCTTGGTCTCTCGTTAAGTCGTCTGGCGACTGCGTTCAACCTGTTCTGGTGAACGTTCGATAGAGCCATAAACCTCAGTTAAGTTAGTGACATGATACTAATAATATTCACAAATGTTGTATTTCAATTGTGAGTGAGAATAACCCTCCAGCCAAAGGGGGTATTGACATAAACAGAACTGAATACTGAGCTCAGTTCAGTACCATCCTTAAATTTCAATTGGCTTCGACCGTAGGCCAGCACGTAATCTTCCGTGAGTGGTTTGACCTGGATATTGGAATAGCTCAGTTCACCATGGTCTTTGCCAGGTGCCATAACAATCTCAAGCTCGTTTAGTCGTTGTTCTCTTGTGCGTACACCATCTGATGTTATAAGCACAAAATCTCGGTGAATATGACCCCGTATACTGTCCATGTCTCCTTCGGTCCATTCATCAGCCAGGAAATTAAGCATTTGTTTGATTTCGATTTCCGGGTCGCTCGCTGCAGAAAAACCCGAAAATAAAACGAAACCCAATAAAATTGCGACGCGAAAGATTAAGTACATGAAACCTGCTCCGGTTTTGGAACATTAGAATATCATTTTTTCATCTAGGTCAGATGTGTATAACTGAAGAAGAAAAGATGTTCTGGATCAACTATCAATGATCAAATGCAGGACGTTGATGCAAAGGAAAGTACAAAACCTGTGGTTGGCAGTCGTTCACTTTTTAGTATGTAAACGAAAATCTATACGACTACTATTGTTAAGGATTATCCGACGCCTGCCCCAAACGCTGATGTAATCCGTAGGGCTCTGCCCGCTGGCAGGCATCTGATAATCCTTAACAGGAGCTGCTATTCGTGAGATGTAAAAGTCCCGGCCATTTCTGACCGGGGCCACGGCAGGGAAACACCGCTGCATTTATCCTGACTGATGCTGTCAGGGTTGTATGCAGGAATGTTGTTCCTGTTTAGTAGTTTGCCTTTTCTATTCAAAACTGAAATCAATTAAATTAATTCATAACTAATATGTGAATTAATTCATTGTATAAACAATGACTTGGGTCATTTACATCGCTTCAGTGTGGGTGTATGGATTTAAGGCTGAGAATTGAGTAAAGACATGATGCAGAAAGCTATATTTAATCGGCCTGCAACACGATTCTCCTGCCTGTCGTCGCTGTGGGTGGTTTTCTTCATCCTTTTGGCGGTTGCCCAATCCGCACACGGACAGGCCGTGAAGATCATGCCCTTGGGAGATTCCTTGACCTCTGGCCACAGACATTTTGTATCCTATCGTTACGATCTCTGGTTCGACCTGATTGACGCAGGTTTCGACGTCGACTTCGTCGGCTACTTAAAAAACACTGCCGACGGCCCGAACCTGGATCGGTATCCAGAGTATCTGACCACATTCGATCGAGATCACCAGGGTCAATGGGGCTATCAGACAGATGAGTTGGTAAGTATCGCCAAGAGCAGCTCAATTAAGCATCAACCGGATATCGTGCTGCTCTTGGCGGGTGTCAATGACATTTGGAATCTAGGTGCAGGTGGTGTTTCAAATGCCCGCTGGGGTCTCCGCGATATCATTGAGGGCATCCGTTCAGCGGTTCCCGGAGTTACGATTTTGCTGGGTGAGATGAATCCTTATGCAGGCGACAATGCTGAATTCCTTGAGTCCCTTAATGATGCTATTGCCCTCGTTGCTTCAGACCTGAACACTACCGAGTCACCGGTTATCCTCGTAGATCATTATACGGGGTTCGATATCGGAAGCATGACGCATGACGGTCTCCATCATAATCTAGTCGGTGAGGCATGGGTGGCGGAAAACTGGTTCGAAGTGCTGGCGGACATCATGACCACCACCAACTACACCCTTTCCGTGTCTAAAACCGGTTTAGGCAGCGGCACGGTTACCAGCAGTCCCTCGGGTATCAACTGCGGCAACACGTGCAGTAGGAGCTTCGCGTCTGGCACCAGTATCACCCTCACGGCGACCCCAGCGAGCGGCTCGACCTTCGATGGCTGGAGCGGGTCATGCTCGGGCACCGGCACCTGTAACGTTAGTATGGCCCAGGCACGTAGCGTGACAGCGCGCTTCGAACTGCCCACCCCTGAGCCCTTCCAAATCAATGCCGGCCACTCCGGTGCCTGGTTCAATACCGCTACCTCAGGCCAGGGCCAGTTGATCGATGTGGTGCCTGAATCACAGTACATGTTCCTCGCCTGGTTCACCTTCACCGCTGCCGCCTCAAACAACCCCGATGAACAGCACTGGTATACCGCCCAGGGAAATTACAGCGGCAATACGGCAGAACTGATCCTGTATGAGACCCTCGGCGGTCAGTTTGACGATCCACAGGAGACCAGCACCAATCCCATTGGTGAAGTGACGGTCAGTTTCACCGATTGTGAACAGGGACAGATGGTTTACAGCATCGACACCGACGGACGACAGGGAACGGTTCCTTTGCAACGCCTGATCCCGGGATCAGGCAATGTCTGTGAGGATCAAAGCGGCAAAGCGGCCATCACCACCGAAGCGGTGGACATCAATGCCGGCATGGATGGCGCCTGGGTCAACAACGACACACTCGGGCAAGGCTTTTTGATCGACGCCCACCCCAACCCGGACGGTGGCAACTATATTTTTGTCGCCTGGTTTACCTATGGCGAAGACACCGCCTCAGGACAACACTGGCTGACGGCGCAGGGCGATTTTGCGGGATCTGTAGCCGCGATCGATCTGTGGGAAACCACGGGCGGGCGGTTTGACGATCCCCAGGCGGTGAATCCCGAAAAGGTGGGCACGATGAACCTCGACTTCACCGACTGTTCCAATGCGCAACTGAGCTATTCGCTGACGGATGAGGACCTGAGCGGCGACATGGAACTCAGCCGCCTGATTCCGGGTGGACAGGCGCTGTGTGAGGAACTGGCAGGAGCAGATTGACCAATGGCTGCTGTGGGGGAGAAAAGCCCCCGATCAGGCTTGCTTCCGGTTTTGAACGCGAAAGGCGCAAATTTATTTTTGAGTGGGCGGCTTCGTGATTTGAAGATTTATGCGATTAAGTCCCGGGTATTCGGCAGGCTGATATGAAGTCCTTCAGATTTATCAAGCTCTATCGGAAACACTCACCGCGATGCCCCACTCTGACGCCAATCGGGGTTACAGAGCCACACAAAATTTTTGCGCCTTTAGCGTCTTTAGCGGACAAATCAATCAAGCCAAATCAAAAAGACTCCTTTCAATGTTTGGCAACAGCATCTATAAAGAGTACAGAGCCACAATAAATTCAGCGTCCTCTGCGGATAAATTCCTGCCTATAAATATAAAGGACTCATCCGCTGGTCCAGTCCAGCGCTGTGCGAGTCGCCCGTTTTGCGCGCCACCTTGCCAATATGCGGTAACCCAGCAAGACCACCAGGATGAAGATGTAAATCGACGGCTCGAGAATGTCTTTCTTGACCTGCCAGTAGAAATGCCACACACCCAGGCCGGCAATGAGGTAAACCAATCGGTGGAGTTTTTGCCAGCGCCTGCCCAGGCGCCGCATCATGCCATTGGTCGATGTGACCGCCAGCGGTAACAGCAACAGCAAAGCGCTCACCCCGATCGTGATGTAAGGCCGCTCAACAATATCCTCAACGATCACCTGAATGTCAAAACGCTGATCCAATCCGGCATAGGTCAGGAAATGCAACAGGACGTAGAAAAAGGCGAGCAGCCCCAGCATTCGCCGGAATCGCAGCAACCAGTTCAAACCGGTCCATTTCCGCAACGGGGTGACCGCCAACGTGATCAGCAGGAAATTCAGCCCCCACTTGCCCAATCGATGAATCAATTCTTCGATCGGGTTGGCTCCCAGGCTCAAACCGGCCAGGCCGAATATTTCCAGGCCCAGCTTGCCCAGCGGCAACAGACAAAGCAGGAACACTACGACCTTGAGTACGCGAATATTTGTAGTTGTCATTGATTCAACAAAGTCAATAATTCTTGCGCAAATCCAGGCCCGCGTAGAGATGCGCGACCTCATCAGAATAACCGTTGAACATCAGCGTGGGTTGCTTGGCGGCAAAAAGGCTGCCACCAATGCGACGCTCGCGGGCCTGGCTCCAGCGCGGATGGTCCACTTCAGGATTCACATTGGCGTAAAAACCATATTCACCGGGGGCTGATACCCTCCACGAATTGCGTGGCTGGCGACGGGTAAATTTAATTTCCACGATGGATTTAATGCCTTTGAAGCCGTATTTCCAGGGCACAATCAGGCGTAAGGGTGCACCGTTTTGATTGGGTAAAGTTCTGCCGTACACACCAACAACCATCAGTGTCAAAGGGTGCATGGCCTCATCGATGGTCAGGGCTTCAACATAGGGCCATTTCAAAACGGACCGCCTCTGCCCGGGCATTTGTTTTGGATCGTACAGGGTTTTGAATTGAATAAACTTTGCATCGGAAGTCGGCTTGAATCGCTGCAGCAGGTCACCCAGTGGAATGCCAACCCACGGCACCACCATGGACCACGCCTCGACACAGCGGTGCCGGTATACCCGGTCTTCCAGTGCATGCGGGCTGACCAGGTCCTCAAAGTGATAGTCCCCCGGCTTATCACACTCACCCGAAACTTTGACCGTCCATGGCCGGGTCACGAACGCCTGGGCGTTCTGGTACGGATCCTCTTTACCGGTACCGAATTCATAGAAATTGTTGTAAGTAGTGACATCTTCCCAACTGTTCGGCTTCTCATCGGTGCTGAATGGCCCAGGAACTGTTTCAAGATCGCGTACATCCGCCAGCAATCGACCCGTCAATACAGACGAAGCGATCCCGGCACCGGCTACAAGGCCAGCCTCGCGGAGAAACTGCCGGCGGTTCAGGAAATTGGCTTCACTGGTAATTTCCCAGGAGCGTATTCTGTTACTTGATTTCATGTTCCAATCCATTTTATTTAAAGCACCATTTTGAATTCCACCATTAGACCCTTGCAATGGCCATACCATTACATCGAAAATCAGGCACAAGCACAAACCATGTGAAATAAACGATGAGAAAAACAGTTGCGAGTCAGAACCTGAAGATCGTCACCGAACATGCCGCCAAAAGCCGAAAATTCATCGCCATCGCAGGCAACATCGGATCGGGTAAGTCGTCATTGCTGGATTTTCTTACCAGCACCTACGACGTGTCGCCATTCTATGAACCAAATGACGACAACCCTTACCTGCAGGATTTTTACAAAGATATGAAGCGCTGGGCATTCCAGTCCCAGATGTTTTTTCTCAGCAACAAGTTCCGTATTCACCAGGAGGCGGATCGTACGGCGGGTGTCGTCATCCAGGACCGGACCATTTTCGAGGATGCCGAGATTTTTGCAACAGCCCTGCACCAGATGAGGAAAATCGATAAGCGTGACTGGCAAACCTACTGGAGTTTTTACCAAACCATCCTCGAGGCCATCCAGCCACCTGACCTGATGATCTACCTGCGCTGCCCCATGCGGGCATTGCGCCGGCGGATCCGCGTTCGTGGCCGCAAAATGGAGCAGGACATTCCCCTTGCCTACCTGAAACGCCTGGAGCGCCTGTACGAGAACTGGATCACAGAATACACGCTGAGCGAAGTATTGGTGTTGGATTCCGGTAGTTTGAATTTTGTCGACGACCTGGTTGACCGGCAGGATGTCTGGGAGAGAATTGAAGCCCTGTTACCCTCCACCCTGAAGCGGCCGGGAACCTGACGCATATCCAGGAAGCCGGGCTTAGCCTTTTTTCCACGCTGAATGAGCCCAATATTGATCAATCTGCAACCTGTATGGAATCCGTCATGCCCAAGCTTAAAATTAGCAGCCTCCTGACCAGCATGCTCCTCTTTTCCTCAATGCCTGCGTCGGCTGAACCAGCCATTCTGAAAATTACAATCACTGACCCAGCAACCTCAACGGGCACGGTTGAAGTCACGCTGTTTGACTCCAGCGAGTCCTTCCTGAAGGAAGCTTTCCTGCAACAGGGCGGAAAAGTGAATGAGAATGGAACATTCGTCGCGGAATTCGCCGGGCTTGAAGAGGGTGAATATGCGGTGGTGGCCGTGCACGATGAGAATGACAACGGCGCCTTCGATTCCGGCTTCCTGGGATTCGGCGGAGAAAGCCTTGGTTATTCCAACAATGTCCGGCCTTTTCTGGGCCGGCCGGATTTCGATGACGTGAAACTGTCAATCGGCCCGGGACAAACTGAAATCGAGATCAGTCTCCAATAAGCCTTATACCCATGCAAAACGAAATCCAGAATCGGCTGATGATTTACCTCCTGTCTGTCGTGAAAACCGCTTAAATCCCTTCTGCAAGTACTTCCATTAGCTTTGTATTCCCCGTTGGTTTCCTAGATGGGAATACGAGCCTGAATTCCTGTTATAGATTTTATCAATACGTATTTATATACCGGAATATTACTTCCTTATTCTCTATATATTTGTTGCTTTTAATCGATAAATATACGCTAATATAATGCGTTTTAACTTGAATTTTTACTTATGAAAAGTAACTTTAGCTGTTGTTTTTAAGTACATTATATTGACTACAATATTTCAATAGGTAAAATAGGTAGACCTATATTCGCCCCGCTATACTTTTTATGCCAAAGTTATCGAATTCACAAATTACTGACCACACTGTAAGAAATGCTCGTCCAAAAGATCAACGATATGAAATTCGTGATTCCTTATTGAGGGGTTTCATGCTTCGTGTGAACCCCTCAGGAACCAAATCCTGGTACATCCAGCTCGACAGGAACCGCAAGCAAAAAATTGCAGATGCAGCTGTATTGACCGCATCCTTGGCTCGCTACAGGGCGAAAGACATCCTGGTAAGGCAATCCCTGACCGGAGGTGGCCTGACCGGTAAAGCACGCCGGTTAACGCTTGGTGAATTCCTGCAAGGGCGATACAGCCAGTTGAAAAAACGTCAAAGCAGGTATGGGCAAAGAGACCTCAGGAGACTGTGTGCGGCCCTGGGGGCGTTGCTGGAAGAACGGCTCGAACACCTGGGCCTGAGCAAGCTGGAACGCTGGAGATTAAAGCGGGAGGGCCAGGTCAGCCCCGCTACCGTTAACCGGGAACTTTCCATGCTGCGCACGGCGCTCGACCAGGCATGTAAATGGCAACTCCTGCTGCTTAACCCGGCCATTGAGGTAAAGCTGCGGAAAGTCCCGCCAGCCGGAACGCCACGTTTCCTGACGCAAGCGGAACGACAACGTTTATTCACGGTATTGTCCGGACGCAACGACCGGATATCCACCTTGCTGCAATTGGCGCTGAACACCGGTCTCAGGCGGAATGAGATTTTCAGCCTGCGCTGGAGGGATGTCATCCTGGGCCCCAACCCTTCCATCATCATTCAAAAATCCGGGAAATTTCAAAATGCAAACCGGAAAATTGCACTCAATAAAAGTGCCGTCAGTGTATTGACAACCTGGCAGTCTGAAAGGCGCAACAGAACCTACCTTGTATTCCCCGGCGCCTCCGGCGGACAGCTTAAAACCGTCAACACCGCGTGGAAACGCTTGATGAATGAAGCCGGGATTCGCCACTTCAGCCTCAATGACTGCCGAGACGATTTCGCCGTGCGGCTGGTGAAAGCCAAAATACCGCTGGCCCACGTCCGTGACTTGCTTGGGCACTCCTCCATTGCCCTTACAGAGCGTTATGCTATCTTCGCCCCGGGCAAACACCAGGACGCTGTCGCCTGCCTGGACATTGATTGAGCAGATCGTAGTGATTTGGCAGATTCTGGGGCCTGAATGTGCCTTTGAAGGGGAAATAGGCTTACAATTTGAAGGTTGGCATTGAACGAACCCAAAGGAAATCAAAATGACCCAGTCTTTTTACCCACCCGCCCGAACCCTGATGGGCCCCGGACCTTCCGACGTCAATCCCCGTATCCTCGAAGCACTGTCGCGACCGACAATCGGCCACCTCGACCCGGCTTTTGTCGGCTTGATGAATGACGTGAAACGCTTACTCCAGTTTGCTTTCCAGACCGGCAGCGCCCTCACCATGCCGGTGTCCGCACCAGGCTCGGCAGGCATGGAAACCTGTTTTGTCAACCTGATCTCGCCAGGCGACAAGGTGATCGTGGCCCAGAACGGTGTATTCGGCGGGCGAATGCAGGAAAACGTTGAACGCTGCGGTGGAGAAGCGGTGATGGTGCATGACGGCTGGGGCATGCCGGTCGACCCACAGAAAGTGGAGGATGCGCTCAAAAGCCATCCGGATGCCCGCGCCATTGCTTTCGTACATGCGGAAACATCTACCGGCGCCCGGTCCGATGCAGCAACCCTGTGCCAACTGGCGCAGGCTCATGATGTACTGAGTATCGTCGATTGCGTAACTTCACTGGGTGGTATCGAGGTAGACGTGGATGGATGGGGAGCCGATGCAGTTTACTCCGGCACACAGAAATGCCTGTCCTGCGTACCCGGAATTTCGCCCGTTACATTCAGCAAACGCGCCCAGGAAACCATTCAGAAGCGCTCAAACCGAGTCCAGAGCTGGTTCCTGGACATGGATCTGGTCATGGCGTATTGGGGAGAAACAACGCAACGCGCCTACCACCACACGGCGCCGGTCAATTCCATCTACGCCCTCCACGAGGCGCTGATTATCCTTGAAGAAGAAGGACTGGAGAATGCCTGGGCCAGGCACCAGGCGAACCACCTGGCGCTGGAAGCCGGCCTCGAAGCTATTGGGCTTGAACTGATCGTACCAAAACACAGTCGCCTGCCTCAGCTAAATTCCGTTATTATTCCCGAAGGTGTGGACGAAGCCGCGATCCGCCGGCAACTGCTGGATGAATACGAATTGGAAATCGGCGCTGGTCTCGGCCCACTGGCCGGCAATGTGTGGCGGATCGGCCTGATGGGCTACGCTTCCAACCGTAGAAACGTACTTTTTTGCCTTGGAGCGCTGGAGGGCGTGTTAAACCGGTCTGGCGGCGTAGCGGAAGCGAGGTCAGTCTACTCTGCTTTGTAGAAATTCACTGGCGCATAAACTGTAAGATGTCGCTCGCCTACACGGATGTAGGTGAGGGGCGTGAGCAGGACGCGGAAGCTTTGCGGCCGAAACGGCCTGGAAAGATCGGCCGCAAGCGACCTCTTACATTTCACAGCCCCGCGTGCCAAAGTAAGAAGGAATGACGGAATATCTGACAGCATCGAGTAAGGAAGGCACTCTGGAAATCAATGTCCAGAACGACTGGCTGTTCAAAAACATTCCTGATCTGACCGAAGCGCTGGACCGGATCATGCCGGACCAGGAAAGAAATGTCGTGTTCAAATGCGGTGGCCTGCAGGAATTCGACCTGTCCAGCGCCTGGCTGCTGTACGACAAATCGCTTGAATTCGAAGAACTCGGTTTGAATACGGAATTCCAGGGATTCAGGGCGGCCCATTTCAAGTTTCTGCAACACATCATTGATGCCGCAGCGGTCAACGAATACATCCCCGGTTTTTTTGACCGGAAACCGAAACCATACTGGAAAAAAGCCGTCGAGAAGCTCGGCGAGAACACCATTGAGGCGGTTGAGTCTACCGGGTATATTGCCCGCGCCGTGCTCGATGGCGTCAAGCGGCCTTCCCGGCTGCTTATCGGTGAAACGATCCGGCAGGTTCATGATACCGGAGTGGCCGCCATCCCCATTGTCACCACGGTCTGCTTCCTGATGGGCATCGTGATGGCTTACCAGAGCGCACTGCAACTGGAGCAGTTCGGGGCCAATATCTTCATGGTGGACCTGGTAGCCAATTCCGTATTCCGCGAAATCGGCGTATTGCTGGCAGCCATCATGGTCGCCGGCCGCTCGGGCTCGGCCTTTGCCGCTGCGCTGGGCACAATGAAACTGAATGAAGAAGTCGATGCACTCCGCGTGATGGGCCTCAATCCCAACCAGATCCTGATTATTCCCCGCGTGCTCGGCCTGGTGATCGCCCTGCCCCTTTTGACCTTGTTTGCCGATGCAGCAGGGCTGGCCGGCGGGGCCTTCATTGGCGCTACCGTACTGGACATCAACTGGCTGATGTTTACTGAGCGACTGGCCTATACAATCGATGTAAACGATGTACTGGTCGGTCTGAGCAAGGCGCCGGTGTTCGCCTTCCTCATTGCGGTAACAGGAACATTACGTGGCATGCAGGTCAATAGCTCAGCCGAAGAATTGGGGAGACTGACGACCGTTGCCGTTGTCCAGTCCATTTTCCTGATCATCGTGGCAGATGCCTTGTTCACCATCATTTATTCCAGGCTGGGCTTTTAGAACCCGTATACAGATGACCGAAAATATTATTTCAATTCGCGGACTGGTTAACCGTTTCGGTACACAAACGGTACATGACCAACTGGATCTGGAAATCCGGCGGGATGAAATCCTGGGCATTGTCGGCGGCTCGGGGGCGGGCAAATCCGTGCTGTTGCGCAGCATACTTGGTCTGCACAATCCCAATGCAGGATCAATCGAAGTCCTGGGTCAGAAAATCCGGTACCAGAAACCCGGCCCCCATAAAGATTGGGGAGTACTGTTCCAGAGCGGGGCCTTGTTGTCCGGCCTGACGGTCCAGGAAAACGTTGAACTGCCCATCGCACTTCACTCCAATATGTCACTCGAAATGCGCCGCGAGCTGGCCATACTGAAAATCTTCATGACCGGCCTGGACATGACTGCCGCCGGCAAATACCCCTCGGAACTGTCCGGTGGCATGCGCAAACGCGCCGGCCTGGCCAGGGCCCTGGCGCTGGACCCGAAAATCCTGTTTCTGGATGAACCCACGGCCGGCCTGGACCCGATCGCCGCCACGGAATTCGATGAACTGGTAAGCTACCTGCATGACAACCTGGACCTCACCATCGTAATGATTACACACGATGTTGATACCTTGTTCGGGATCTGCAACCGTGTAGCAGTGCTGGTCAACAAGAGCATCGTCGTCGATACTCTGGAAAACATAGTCGCCAACGAAGACCCCTGGATACAGGAATATTTCGGCGATCCACGCGCCATGAGGGCAAGAAAAGCCATGCAGGACCGGTTAAAAAAACATGTTCAAAGGCAATAACAACTTTGTCGTCGGATTGTTCGTCAGCGTATCCATCGCTGTTTTTGTCGGTTTTGTCCTGTGGCTGACCGGCCGCAGCGGCGTGGAGGAATTGGAAAATTATTCGATGATGTTTCATCGCGATGTCAGCGGGCTGTCCATCGGTGGTCCGGTGAATTTCATGGGGGTCAATATCGGTACAGTGACCAGGATGGAATTGGTCCGAAATGAAAATATGAATGTGCGTGTGGATATCGAGATACTGGAAACCACTCCGGTGGACAGCGGAACCTTCGCCAGCCTGGCCTTCCAGGGCATTACCGGCGTAGCCGTAATCAACCTGAGCAGTGACCCCGGCTTGCATGACCCGATAGTCCTGGAACCCGGCCATGAATTCCCGGTGATCCCGGTGCGTGATGTCGGCCTTGCCGCCCTGCTCGCCAGCGCGCCCAAGATCATGAACCAGATGGATGACCTGCTCACCCAGGCCAACCAATTGCTCGGTGAGCAAAATCGTGCGGCAATCGCCAGTACACTGGAGAACCTGCAGTTGATGGTTTCCTCTCTCGCGGAAAGCCGTGAAACGATTGCCAGACTGCCGTCCGACCTGGAGCGTACACTGGCCGGAATCGAGGCAACGGTTGACCGCATGCAAGGCATCCTCAAAGATGCCGAGCCAGGCCTGTCATCCATCGTCGGCAACATCGACCTGACCAGCGAAAACCTGGCCAGCCTCACGGCACGACTGGATAACTGGATGGCGGAAAATGAAGCCAGTCTGCAGCGCTTTGTCCAGGATGGTCTGGGTGAAGCACCGGAACTGATCAGCAGTGCCCGGCACGCGCTGCGTCAACTCGAAAAACTGCTGCAGGAAATGCAGGACAGTCCTTCGCAACTCATCCACCGCGTACCCGAAGAAGCTTTGGAGATTGATCCCTGAAATGAAGAAGATAACAGCCATCATGGTCCTGTTGGCCGTGACCGTTCAAATCACTGCCTGCAGTGGAATGCTGACCAGCGACAAGGAGGCCAGGCAAATTTACCTGCTGGAACCCTACACCGGGTATTCCGGCACAGATACGGGCGAGGCTTGGCCCGCGCTCGTTATTTCATTATCTGCTGTTCCCGGCCTTGATACAGACCACATCCAGGCGCTGGGCAGCGATGCCCGGCTGATCCAGTACGCCAATGCACGCTGGACGGATTATTTGCCGGAAGTTTTGACTTCGGTTATGCGCCGGTCACTGGCGTCAGCAGGGCGATTCGAAACCGTGAAGACCACCGTCGGCAGTGAAACTGACCATTGGAAACTCAAGCTGGAAGTCCAGCAGTTCTATGGCATTCTCGACGCGGCAAACGGGACTTCTTCGGTCAAGGTCCGTTTCGAGGGCAACCTGCAGTGCCACGGCCAGGAACATCATTTACAACTGGATGCTTCAAAGCCTGTTCATGAAAATCGCCTTGCAGTCGTGGTAAGCGCACATCAACAAGCCCTTGACGACACCAGCAGGCAGCTAATGGAACAGGTCATCGACTATTGCAAGTAAGCACTCCCCTTCCTTCTTGACCCGTGTCCTGAAGATGACTTCCCGATTGTCGGCAATCCGGTTTGTTGCTACGGCTATCCTGCTCGTCAGCGTGCTCCAGGCCTGTGCCTCGCTGGACCCCGACTACGAGCAGCCCACCGTCATCTTGAGTTCGCTGAAGGCCATTCCCTCAGAAGGAATGGCGCCCGCTTTCGAGATCGGACTTCGCATCATCAACCCAAACCCCCAGCCTTTGAGGCTGGAAGGCGTCGTCTACACCATCTCTTACACAAAATCCAGTAAGAGAGAACCGCCGTCCACCTGGTCGCCGGCCTGGAAGTAAAATTCGCTTACCAGGCCATCGGCCGGAGCGCAAAGGGTGTGCTCCATCTTCATGGCTTCCATGATGATTACGGGCTGATCCTTTTTCACCTCTGTGCCTGGCTCCACCAGCAGTTTCACAATCACACCATTCATGGGAGCGTTGAACACGCCTGCCCGGGCAGAAATGTCTTCTTCTCCGTAGTCGGCCTGCGCGAGTGAAAATTGCATGGCGCCCTGCTCGGTGAACAGCGTGAAGAGTCCGTCATGCGGCACCACCACGACGCGGCGCCGATAGCCGTCGATATCAGCATAGAGTTCATTGCCGTTGAGCTCACCGGTCGCCATGACGGACTTTGCACCCACGGTGATACGAAAACGCCGCTTGCTTCCGCCGCCGATTTCCTCCACCGGAACGTCGTATTCTTTTCCGTTCAGAACAATGGCCCCGGTGTGCAAGGCCGGCTCATTCAGCCGCCAGGCATTGCTGGCGTTCCAGGGTGAGAAGGGGTCGCTGCTGCTGGCGCGTGAGCGTGCAGACTGTTCCATCCTCAATAACAGGTACAGCGATGCCAGCGGCAAGTCCTGCACCCGGTCGGTTTCCGAATCGTGGAACAGCAAGTCATGGTGGTTTTCAATAAAACCGGTATCCAGATCCCCTTCCACAAAAGGCTGGCTGGTGGCCAGGTTGTAAAGGAAAGAAATATTGGTCGTCACGCCGCTGACCCGGTATGCCGACAGGGCTCCGGCCAGCCGGACCAGGGCTCGTTCACGGTTCTCATCCCACACGATCAACTTGGCGATCATCGGATCGTAAAACACGCCGACTTCGTCACCTTGCAGCACCCCCGTGTCCACCCGGACATGCCGGTTTTCTGCGGGAGCCTGCAGGTAGGTCAGGGTTCCGGTGGCGGGTAAAAAATCGTGGTCCGGGTCTTCCGCGTATATGCGGGCCTCGAAAGCATGGCCGTTGATTTCCAACTCATCCTGCTGCAGAGGCAGGGGTTCACCCGCTGCAATCCGTAACTGCCATTCCACCAGGTCCTGCCCGGTGATCATTTCGGTCACGGGATGCTCCACCTGCAAGCGGGTATTCATTTCCATGAAGTAGAAAGAACCGTCCCGATCGAGCAGGAACTCCACCGTGCCGGCGCCCTCGTAGTTGATGGCCCGGGCGGCCTGAACGGCTGTCTGACCCATCTGCTGCCTCAGCTCCGTGCTCATGCCCGGCGCCGGCGCCTCTTCGATCACCTTCTGGTGCCGGCGCTGCACGGAACAGTCACGCTCGAACAGGTAAACCGCATTGCCATGCTGGTCACAAAATACCTGGAATTCCACGTGCCGGGGCCGGGTCAGGTATTTCTCGACCAGTAAATCCTCGTTGCCAAAACTGGAAGCCGCTTCGCGCCGGGCGGCGGCACAGGCCTCGTCAAATTCCTCCGCGCTCCGGACCACGCGCATGCCCTTTGCCACCGCCACCGGCCACCGCTTTCAGTAATACGGGATAACCCATCTCGTCCGCGGCGTTCCTGATCTTCCCGGCAGACTGGTCATCGCCGTGATAACCCGGCACCACTGCAACACCCGCCTCCAGCATGATCGTCTTGGCAGCTGACTTGGAGCCCATGGCCTCGATCGCCGCTTCGGGCGGGCCGATAAAAACAATGCCGTGCGCTTTGCACATACGGCTGAATCCGGCATTTTCTGACAGGAAACCATAACCGGGGTGAACCGCTTCGGCGCCGGTCTTTGCGCAAGCCTCGATGATCCGCTCACCCACAAGGTAAGATTCGCGCGGCGGCGCCGCACCTATATGCACCGCCTCGTCAGCCATTGATACATGCAGGGCATTGCGGTCCGCATCGGAATAGACCGCCACGGTCTTCACCCCCATCCGGCGCGCGGTCCGGATCACCCTGCAGGCGATCTCACCACGGTTGGCGATCAGGATTTTCTTAAACACCTGGCTCTCCCATCACATTCTGAACACGCCAAAGCGGGTGTCGTCTATGGGCCGGTTGAGTGAAGCGGAAATGGCCAGCCCCAGCACCTGCCGGGTCTGCGCGGGGTCGATTACACCCATCGTCCCACAGCCTGGCGGAGCCGTAATAAGGGTGGCCCTGCTCCTCGTACTTGTCCAGGATGGGTTGTTTGAATGCCTTTTCTTCCTCCGCAGACCATGCTTCCCCGGCCCGTTCTTTCTGGTCACGCTTGACCTGGGCCAGCACACCCGCAGCCTGCTCGCCACCCATCACGGAAATACGTGCATTGGGCCAGGTGAACAGAAAACGGGGTTCGTAAGCGCGGCCGCACATGCCGTAGTTGCCTGCTCCATAGGAGTTCCCGATGATCACCGTGAACTTGGGAACCTGCACACTGGCCACCGCAGTCACCATCTTGGCGCCGTGTTTGGCAATGCCGTCCGCTTCATATTGTTTGCCCACCATGAAACCGGTGATGTTCTGCAGAAAAACCAGCGGGATTTTGCGCTGGCCGCACAACTCCACAAAATGCGCACCTTTCTGGGCAGACTCGCCGAACAGGATGCCATTGTTGGCAACGATCCCGACCGGGTAACCATGGATGCGCGCAAAGCCGCAGATCAGCGTGGCGCCATACAGGGTTTTGAATTCATCAAATTCCGATCCGTCCACAACACGCGCAATCACTTCGCGGACATCGTAGGACTTTTTCGGATCACCGGGGATAATGCCGTAGATTTCACTGGCGTCGAACATGGGTTCTTTTACTTCACGAACATCCAGTCCGGCCGGCTTCACCCTGTTCAGCCGGTTCACTGCCCGGCGCACCAGTTTCAGGGCGTGGTGATCATTTCGTGCATAGTGATCGGCAACACCGGACTGGCGGGTATGCACATCGGCGCCCCCCAATTCTTCTGCGGTGACGATCTCACCGGTGGCTGCCCGGACCAGGGGGGGGCCGCCGAGAAAAATCGTGCCCTGGTCTTTCACGATGATGGACTCATCAGCCATGGCCGGCACATAAGCGCCACCGGCAGTGCAAGATCCCATCACCGCGGCAATCTGCGGAATATTTTGCGCCGACATGTTGGCCTGGTTGTAGAAAATACGCCCGAAATGGTCCCGGTCGGGAAAGACCTCGTCCTGCCTGGGTAAGTTTGCACCACCGGAATCGACCAGGTAGATGCAGGGAAGATGGTTCTGCTCTGCAATGGTCTGGGCGCGCAGGTGCTTTTTGACCGTCAGGGGAAAATAGCTCCCGCCCTTGACGGTGGCGTCATTGGCGACAATCACACATTCCTGGCCCGCCACCCGCCCGATGCCGGTAATAATTCCGGCAGCCGCCACGTTCTCACCGTAAACTTCGCGGGCAGCCAACTGGGAAAATTCAAGAAAAGGCGATCCCGGGTCGACCAGGGCATTGATGCGATCACGCGCAAGCAACTTGCCGCGTGATTGATGCCGGTCCTGGTATTTCTCTCCCACCGCCCCTTGCTTGATTTCCTCCAGCCGGTCGCGCAGATCCCCGACCAGCCCCTCCATGCGCGCTGCATTGGCAAGGAATTCTTCTGACCGGGTATTCACCCTGGATTGAATCTGGCTCATGATCCGCTCCCTAAACCGTTTCGTGGAATAACTCGCGGCCAATCAGCATACGCCTGATTTCCGACGTACCGGCGCCGATTTCGTAGAGCTTGGCGTCGCGGAGCAAACGACCGGCTGGATAATCATTGATGTAGCCATTGCCGCCCAGCGCCTGTATTGTCTCCAGCGCCATTTGGGTTGCGTGTTCGGAAGTGAACAGGATCACGCCGGCGGCATCCTTGCGGCTTTCACGTCCCCGGTCACAACTCCGGGCCATCGCGTACAGGTAAGCGCGGGATGCGTTAAGAACAGTGTACATATCGGCCAACTTACCCTGCATCAGCTGGAATTCCCCGATGCTGCGGCCAAACTGTTTGCGCTCGTGAACATAAGGCAGGACCACGTCCAGGCAGGCCTGCATGATACCACCGGACCGGCCGCGAGCACCGTACGCTCAAAGTCCAGCCCGGACATCAGCACCCGGACACCGCCATTTTCCCGGCCCAGAATATTTTCCGCCGGCACGGCGCAATCCTCCAGGACCAGCTCACAGGTGTCGGAACCGCGCATGCCCCAGCTTTGTCGAGCTTTTCTTCCGTGGAAAATCCCGGGGTATCCCCGCTCGACAATAAACGCCGTGATGCCCCGTGACCCCGCGTTGACATCGGTTTTGGCATAGATCACGAAGGTACTGGCCTGCGGGCCATTGGTGATCCACATTTTCCTGCCATTCAATACGTAGTGATCACCTGCCGGTCAGCCCGCATACCCATGCTGACGACATCAGAGCCGGCATTGGGTTCGGACATGGCCAGGGCGCCCACATGTTCCCCGGAGCAGAGTTCGGGCAGGTATTGTGTTTCTGTTCTTCCGTACCGTTTTTTCGAATCTGGTTGAGACACAGGTTTGAATGCGCGCCATAGGACAGGCCGACCGATGCAGAAGCACGGCTGATCTCTTCCATGGCCACACAATGAGCGAGATAACCCAGGTGGGTGCCGCCATATTCTTCTTCCACGGTAATGCCCAGCAGGCCCATCTCACCCAGCTTGGGCCACAAATCTGCGGGGAAGCTGTTCTCCTTGTCTATCTGCACG